>Ga0209181_10001282_pt1 | contig 44633 bp, 35 predicted proteins | sample MAT05_FD_187208 | JGI IMG/M metagenome (GOLD analysis project Ga0209181, IMG submission 187208) | Freshwater microbial communities from Lake Fryxell liftoff mats and glacier meltwater in Antarctica - MAT-05 (SPAdes) (version 2) | ecosystem: Environmental > Aquatic > Freshwater > Ice > Liftoff... | reverse complement strand
TACGGACTTTTGTGTTTCAATAATCCCCAATACGAACTTTTGTGTTCTTTTGTCTCTTTTGTGTTTCAATAATCCTTCTTTTGTGTTTCAATAATCCCCTCTACGACTTTTGTGTTCTTTTGTCTCTTTTGTGTTTCAATAATCCCCTCTACGGACTTTTGTGTTCTTTTGTCTCTTTTGTGTTTCAATAATCCTTCTTTTGTGTTTCAATAATCCCCTCTACGGACTTTTGTGTTCTTTTGTCTCTTTTGTGTTTCAATAATCCCCCCTACGGACTTTTGTGTTCTTTTGTCTCTTTTGTGTTTCAATAATCCTTCTTTTGTCTCTTTTGTGTTTCAATAATCCCCTCTACGGACTTTTGTGTTCTTTTGTCTCTTTTGTGTTTCAATAATCCTTCTTTTGTCTCTTTTGTGTTTCAATAATCCCCTTTACTCAATAGTCGGCAGTCCACAGTCTCACAAACCCTTGATAATAAGGTAATTAATGAAATTCAAAACTACGATTATTTCTATTTACCTATTTAATAATTCTAATCGTCATTTTTACGTCTTTCACCGGGCGGTCTGCCTGCCCGGTAGGAGTACCGGCAATTTTATCCAACACATCCAAGCCCTTCGTGATACGACCATACACCGTATAATCGCGATCAAGTTGCGGCGTACCACCTACCGCTTTATAAGCAGCACGTTGCTCCGGCGTATAATGGAAACGCTTCATAGATTCAATATTATTGAGCATTTCGTCGGCTAGCGGCCCGCCGCCGTGCACAATATAGAACTGTGAGCCGCTGGAACGCTTTTCCGGGTTGTTGGTGCGTGCAGCGCAAATAGCGCCTTTCAGATGCACCAAAGAATCAACAAACTCCGCCGGAACCGTATAACCGGGATCGCCCATACCCAGCATGGAGCCGGCAGGCGCGTTGCGCGATTGTGGATCGCCGCCCTGAATCATAAAGCCGTTGATGACGCGGTGAAAAAGCAGGTCGTTATAAAAACCTTCTTCCGCTAATTTCGTGAAATTGTCACGATGTTTGGGCGTGGCATTGTACAATTCGCCCGTCATGGTGCCAAATTCGGTTTCAATTTCAAGGATGCAGCGCTCAGGCGCAGTGACTTGTACCATTTGTTTCTTTACGGCAGTTTTACTGCCTTTTTTTACAGTGAGTGTGACGTTATAGTTGCCGGAATGGGTATAACGATGGGTAGGGTTAGCATCGGTGCTGGAGGCGCCATCGCCAAAATCCCAGGCGTATACAGCGCCCTCCATGACCGGAGCGGCAAAAACAGCAAGGGCCGGGGCAACCAGCTTTTGCGTAGGAACCGTGAAATCAGCAACCGGCTTGACGGCGCAGGAGGCCAAGATGGCGGAAAAAAAGACAATCAGAATGTACGGGTAATATTTCATTAATATACTCAGGTTGTTGTTTGAGGCCGCAAAATTAGCGTAAATAAGTGAATTTCACATAAAAATTGATATTGCCTGAAAAATATTTACGGAGATCATTTTGTGGTCGGGAAAACCCTTTACATTTGCCGGGATTTGCAGGTAAAAAGCAGGTGGCCCTTTTCGGTCAACGAATCAACAAATCAACGCAACAAATTAACGCAACAAATCACGCATCAAATTAACAAATCAACGCATCAATAAATGTTCAACCCGGTTCGCACCCAATACAACTCCCAGTTTACGCAGGAAAAATATCAAAATTTTTTAAACACAGTTGGCACGGCCTTTGGCGAAGCACCTACTTTCCGCATTGCAGAAACGCCGGTTTTTGTGCCCGCTTACCTGCGCGATCAATTGTTAAAGGGGGTAGAAGATATTTGCTCCGTACTGACGCAGCCTGATTTTAAGATGCGCAGTGCCGCCGCCATACCGCCGCATCTGAACGTACCCAATGAAGATGAACATCTCATTTTTTTACAATTGGACTTCGGTATTTGCCAGGGCCAGGATGGTCGCCTCACTCCTCAATTGATTGAACTACAGGGTTTTCCTTCTCTGTATTGCTTCCAACTCATGTTGGCCAATGCCTATCGGCAGCATTTTGATATTCCGAAGCAGTATAATTGCCTCTTCGGCGGGCTGGATGATGCCGCGTATATTGATTTACTGCGCGAAACCATTGTTGGGAGCAGCAAACCCAAAAATGTGATCCTGTTGGAAGTAGAACCGGAAAAGCAAAACACCCGAATTGATTTTTGGGGCACTGAAAAGTACCTCGGTATTAAAACCCTGTGTTTGAGTAAAATAAAAAAAGAAGGCCGCGACCTATATTATATAGATGAAAATGGCCACCGAACCGGCATTGAACGCATCTACAATCGCATTATTTTTGATGAGTTGGAAAAGCGCAGTGACTTGCCCAGGGAGTGGGATATGTTTAGCGAAGTCAATGCCGAATGGGTGGGACACCCCAATTGGTTCTTCCGGGCCAGTAAGTATACCCTGCCTTTTTTAAATACACCGTATGTGCCGCAAACCCTGTTTCTCCATGAATTAAAAACAATACCCGTTGATTTGGAAAACTGGGTACTCAAGCCGCTCTTTTCCTTTTCCGGGCAAGGCGTAAAAATCAATGTCACGGCAGCAGACATCAACAACGTGGAGGATCCCACCAATTATATCCTCCAACGCAAGGTCAATTATGTGGCTGCCGTAGCAACCGACAAGCCGGAGGAGCCATCTAAATGCGAAATCCGGATGATGCTACTTTGGGCGAAAGGCTGGGACAAGCCAAAATTAGTCAATAACTTAGTGCGCATGAGCAAAGGCGAAATGGTCGGTGTTCGTTACAATAAAGGCAAAGATTGGGTGGGTGCAAGCGTAGCTTTTTTTGAAAATGAGTAGTGTGTAAGTAGTCCACAGTCAATAGTCGGCAGTCCGCAGTCTCACAAACCTTTGATAATAAGGTAATTAATGAAATTTAAAACCACGATTATTTCTATTTACCTACTTATTATGAAAATTATTGTACCTTTGTGGAGTATTTAGATTGTAGGCTGAACTGTTGATGCCCTCAACCTTGTTTGATTCTTGATTATGTGCTTTTCGATGTATCGCGATCTTAAACCCATAAACTTCTCAACCCATAAACTTCTCAACCCATAAACCTTGTTTGATTTATGATTGTTGATTTATCTGGGTGCACCGCTCAATTTTTCAAATACTCGGTTCCTCAACCTCTTGATTGACGATTGATGATTACATGATATATGATTGTTGATGTATCGTGATGTGTGCACGCGTACGTTAAAACACTAAAACACCAAAACACTAAAACATACACATTAAATATATTTATGAAATTCATTGCGTTCTCCTTCGCCTGCTTATTTTCCCTGACCGGAATCCTGTCATGTGCTGCGCAAACAGCGGCAAAAGAAAAAAGTGACCTTGTTTGGTACACCGACCTGATGAAAGCGCAGGCGGCTTCTAACGAATCAAAAAAACCCATCTTTGCGTTCTTTACCGGCAGCGACTGGTGTGGCTGGTGCCATAAATTGGAAGCCGATGTGTTTTCAAAAGACGCTTTCAAAGATTGGGCAAAACAAAACGTTGTTTTATTAGAGTTGGATTTTCCAAGAAGAAAACAACTCGCCCCGGAACTCACCCAGCAAAACGCTGGTCTGCAACAGGCACTTCAGGTGCGGGGCTACCCTACAATATGGCTGTTATATGCTATTACGGATGCCAATACCAAAAAAACCAATCTTTCTACATTGGGTTCATTGGGGTATCCGGCAGGCAGCGAAATGGGCAAAGAAGAGGTGAAGTTTCTAAATGAAGCCAACGGTATTTTGGCAACCGGAAAGAAAAAGTAGTATTACATTTAAGTAGTATGGATATTTCAGTATGCAGCCCACACACTTCATACTGTCAATTAATTGCGCCATATTGCTCACTATCTTATTGACCATTGTACCAATTTTTTTCCGCAGCCGATGCGCCCGATTTGCACAATCTGGTACGGGAGGCTTTGGCCCTGAAAGCTGATCCCTTTGCCTTTCAGGCGTTGGGACGCGGCAAAACACTGGGTTTATTGTTTATGAACCCCAGCCTTCGCACGCGCATTAGCAGCCAAAAAGCAGCCTGGCAATTGGGCATGCAAACCCTTGTTATGAATGCCGGACAAGACAGCTGGGCCATTGAATTTGGCGATGGCGCGGTGATGGATGGCACTACGGTAGAGCACGTGAAAGATGCCGCCGCAGTATTGGCCCAATATTGTGATATTTTGGGTTTGCGCAGTTTTGCCGGACTGACTGACCGCGCCACCGACGATGCAGAAACAGTATTAAACAGTTTTCGTCGTTATGCCGGAAACATTCCGTTTGTCAGCCTCGAATCGGCTACCTTGCACCCCCTGCAAAGTTTGGCCGACCTGATAACGATGGAAGAAAATAAACCTGCACACCGCCCAAAAGTAGTGCTTACGTGGGCACCGCACATCAAACCCCTGCCACAAGCCGTGGCCAATTCTTTTGCATCCTTTACTTTGGCGGCGGGCTACGACCTCACCATTGCGCATCCGCCAGGTTACGCGCTCAATCCCGCTTTTACCACAGGAGCACACCTTACCCACAACCAGCAGGAAGCATTGGAAGATGCCGATTTCGTGTACGTGAAAAACTGGTCATCGTGGCAGGAATACGGACAAATACTCGACCGTGATACCGCATGGATGCTCACGCCGGAACACCTGAAACGCACGCGTCAGGCGAAAGTGATGCATTGCCTGCCCGTGCGCAGAAATGTGGAACTCAGCGACGCTATTTTGGACGGCCCCAATAGTATGGTGTATCAACAAGCCGCTAATCGGCTCTGGTCAGCGCAGGTAATCCTGAAAAAAATGTTGGAAATAAGATAGTCGGCAGTCAAACAGTCCACAGTAGACAGTTAAACAGTCCACAGTCAGACAGTCGGCAGTCAGACAGTTAAACAGTCTACAGTCAGAAAATCGGCGGTCAGACAGTTCACAGTCAAACAGTCCACACACAGTTCGCCTGACATCGGATGTATGAGTGCCGACTGTGACTGTACTATGTGTGGAATGTCTGACTATCGGTCTGACTGTGGACTGTACTATGTGTGGACTGTCTGACTATGGACTGTACTGTGTGTGGACTGTCTGACTGCGGACTGTACTATGTGTTGACTGTCTAACTGTGGAATGTAGACTGTGGACTGCGGACTGTCTGACTGTGGACTGCGGACTGTCTGACTGTGGACTGCGGACTGTCTGACTGTGGACTGTACTATTTGTGGACTATTTGACTGCGGACTGTACTATGTGTTGACTGTCTAACTGTGGACTACGGACTGTCTGAATGTGGACTGTAGGCTATGGACTTTAGACTGTGGACTGCCTGACTGTGGACTATTTTTTCAGGTACGGGCAAAAAAAACGCGGTGCTCTTTTGCACCGCGCCGGTTTCCCGTAATATAATCTCATGAAAAGTGTCGAGTTTGTGTGGTAGTATTTTTACCGCTTCTTATCATTTTACTACCGCTTTTTCTTTATAACGTCACAAAGGTGCGGAAAGTTACACATATTGCCAAGAACAAAAAAAAGACTTTGTTGAAAAAGATGAATGGGCTAATGACGCATTATAAAGTTATTTAGTTGCTTTGCACGTGCAATTTTTTTATAATTTTTATAAAAAACTGATAAAAAGACCTGTTTTTGCCCGAAATTAAGCAAAAAATGACGCAATGCTTGTTTGTCATTCATCTTATTGGCTTAAAATGCAAAAATAACAGATTACTCATAAGCGGTATTTGTTGAAAAACACTACCCAAAATTAGGTAAAAATAATTGAAAAAAGATTCATTTTTAAGGAAATATTAACAATTATTTTTCACCACCCTTCAAAACATAAATACAGAAAGAGGTATTTGAGATAGGAGCTGCCGCAGTAATTCTCGCTTTAGTACGGCCTGTTGTCCGTTCGCCTAAAAATACAAACGGTACAATATATTCGGAAAAAAACCAAACTGGGTGGTATAACCAACGGAGTTAGGCTGATCCTCATCGTAATATTCAGACAATTTGCCCTTGTGGTTGGTCAGGTTATCCAAATTAAGGAAAAGTTCGTGCGTGGTTTTATGCCGGTTGAATTTGTAGCTGACACTTGCCACTATTTGGTAAACATCTTCAATTTTATGGTCGTATGCCTTTCCATAATCCCAAAATTGATTGTTGGCAGGATCAACCGCTAATGCGCCCTGACCATCTCTCAACAGTGGAAGGATTTTTTGGCCACCTCCAAAAAACACTTTGGCATTGATACCGAGTGTCTGGTTTTTCTTCTTACCCAATTTAACAAATTCTTTGCCCGCGAGAAAATTGACTAAATAATTTCCGTTAAATCGAGTATTCCGCTCCACGCCCTCCAATGATTTGTAATTGGACTCATACAGGGAAGCGTTCACTGAAAAGTAGTAATTGTTATTAAAAAAACGCTCTATGGTCATTTCTACCCCATAGTTATTTCCGGTTCCTTTATTGACCAAATCAACATAGTTAAATTCAAGCCCTTCATTGATGGTCGCATAATAACTGGTATCCACGTTTTCTACTGGCAAATTGTACAGGTGTTGATAATATGCCTCTACTTTTGCCATTAAGTTCTTCGTAAAACGTTTTTCATACCCCAGAATAAAATGGTGTGCTTTCAGCAGGCCCATATCTTTATTAGGCTCCACGACCGTTCCGTTTTTCAGCGTTATTTTTGTGAAATAGTTGTGCACACTTTCCATTGTGCTGTGTTTGCCATAACCTGCGTGGAATGAATTGGTAGCGTTCATCTGCCATTTTACGGCAAGGCGTGGTTCGAGCGTGCTTTTTTTGTTGTACAATACATTCATGTTGTGTACGCCGGCTACTATGGAAATATCATCCTTTAAGCGGTGCTTCCAACTGATAAAGTTTCCGAGGGTGCTTATGTTTTCTTTTATGTCCACCAAAGTCAATCGGGTGGATTCGTTGCCCACCAACTGACTTTGGTTGATGTTGTAATCAAACAGTGCGTATTTAGTACCAATTTGAATTTTGTTTTTTGCATTGATCTTGTTGCTATACGTCACCGCACCCCTGTAAGTAGATCGCACCAATCTGTTCTTAAAGTTCAAGGCGCTACTAACCACGGAGTCCCGCAAAAAAACACCATCATCATCGGATATTTTTATGGTTTTTGACTCAAAAATATCGTCTCTAATGCCTTCACTTGAATACGAAAGTGCCGTTTTAATAAAACTGTTGTCATTGATGGATATGGTATGATTCATACCGATATTTGACAAGTGAGCACCTTTTTTATAATCTTCTTTGATATTGCCTTTCATGGCATTGTCGCCCGGCGTTACCCAAGTAGATGGTTTTACATCTTCAAACAAAAAACTACTTAATCCGCCCAATCCGAAGAACGAAAATACACCTGATTTTTGGGTGGGCAGTACCACTTTAAAGGCCGCATCCTGAAATTTTGGAATGCCACCAATATCCACTAAACCAAGATTGGAAATCATGGTAATGGTAGAGTACCGGTAATTGACGAGGAAAGAGCCTCCGTACCCTTTTTTAAAAGGCCCCTCTAGGGTGAGATCGGTGCCGGTTAAACCAAAACCGAAAACGGATTCAAATTTTTCGTTGTTACCGGCCCTCAATTTTACATCGTACACACCCGACAATGCATCTCCATATTCTGGCGAAAATGCCCCGGTATAAAAATCAGAAGTCGCTAATAAATTATTGTTGAGTGTACTCACTGATCCGCCGGCCCCGCCCTGATCGGCAAAATGATTGGGGTTTGAAATTTGAATGCCTTCCAGCCGCCATTGAACGTATTTGGGCGAATTGCCCCGCACAATGATGTCGTTGCTGCCATCCTGCGTACTGGTGACTCCGGCAAAATTGGACATAATACGCGAAGGATCGTTAAAGCCCCCCGCATAGCGATTGGTTTCTTCCGCCGAAATGGAACGGGCACTGAGGAGCGACATATCATTGATCGCCGCTCCCTTGTTTTGGTTGGCCACTATCTCCACCGCCGCTATTTTCACCGCCGATTCCTGCATCTCTATCTCCAAAATGACTTCTTTAGCAGAGTTCACTACGATATTTGGAAGGATATTCGTTTCATAGCCTAAGTAAAACAATTGTAGGGAAACCCTGCCAATCGGTACGTTTTCCAATCTAAAGAGGCCATTTACATCGGTTGTGGCACCCATTACCGGGTTGGTGTCCATTGTTTTTACGATGGCACCGATCAGCGGTATTTTACTGTCGGTATCCACAATGGTACCTCTTATTGTCTGGGTGAATTTTTGACTAAATGCTACCGTAGCAAACAGCATACAAAGTAGGAGAAAGATGGCTTGTAACTTGTTTTTCATAACAACATTTGCTTGAATTAATGAATAATGGCACAAATGTCGCGGCACCCGGATGGCGGTACAATTCAACTATGCAAAGCGGAGATAGTTGTCTGCAAATCGCCATTTTTATGCTGCAAAATACGGAGTGTAGTTGGCAGCTAAGTAGTCCACAGTCAATAGTCGGCAGTACACAGTCTCACAAACCCTTGATAATAAGGTAATTAATGAAATTAAAAAATACGATTATTTCTATTTACTTACGTATAGTCGTGAAAAAGTAGTTTTAAAAATTTAAAAGTCATAAGCGGCTAATAATCAAGCGGCTCAATTCTTCAACTCTTCAACTCCTCAACTCTCAACAACAACACTCCTACAAATTATTTTTATTGCTGATCATCTGAAAGAAAACTTCTCTATACGTTTCGGAAATCGGGATGATTTGATGGGCAATTTTTATCCTGCTACGCTCAATAGATTCTATTTTATGGAGGGCAACCATGTAGGATTTATGTACCCTGCACACCAAACTGGAAGGTATAATCTGTTCAAACTCACTGAAATTTTGCAAGGTCATAATCTTTTTGTCCACCGTATGGATTCTACGGTAATCCCTCATCCCTTCAATATATACGATATCACTCAGCGTGATTTTTTCCAACCGATTTTCCGTTTTGACAAAAATAAAATCCCGTGGAGGTTCTGCAGCCCGTTGGCGTATATTTTCTGCTGCTTTGTTTACTGCTTGCAAAAAACGATTGAAGGTAAACGGTTTTAGGAGGTAGTCGGTTACCTGGAGTTCATAACCTTTCAAAGCATATTCCTGATATGCCGTGGTAAAGATCACCTGACTTTTTATTTTTGAGTGCTCCAATAATTCAATACCCGATAATTCATCCATGTTAATATCCAAAAAAAGTACATCTACCTCATACTGTTTTAGGTACGCAAGGCCATCCAGCGCGTTATCAAAGGAGGCCGACAAATTCAGAAAGGGTATTTTATGGACAAAACCCATGGTTCGTTCCAGCGCCAGGGGTTCATCTTCAATGATGATACAAGTATATTTATCCATGGTAGATCGTTAAATTTACGCTGTAAACGCCGTTTTGATTGGATACTTCTAAGGTATGCTTTCCCGGATAAATAAGGTGCAGTCTTTTTTGTATCAAATCATTGCCTAAACCATTACTTTCCTGTTGAGTTTTTAAATTTGGGTTGAATTTGTTTTCACAAAGCAATTGAATACTCTCCTCTTTTATTAATAGCCGGATACAAATGGCATTTTCAATTTTTTTATTGGAAGTATGCTTAAAGGCATTTTCAATAAAAGGAATAAAAACCATGGGCGCAATGGTCTTTTTGCCCGCCATACCAGTCACCTGGAAATGGACATAATGGGCGTTAGCCGTTCTTATCTTTTGCAATTCTAAGTATTTCTCAATGTACGCCAGCTCTTTAGAGAGTAAAATTTTATCGGTTTTGGTTTCAAAAAGCATAAACCGCATAATATCAGACAATTTATTCAAATAATCAGAGGCTGCCACCGCATTTTTTAAGATCAGCACATCAATATTGTTGATGGTATTAAACAAAAAATGTGGATCCAATTGTGATTTCACCAAAGCCATTTCCATTTCATGATTTTTTTGCTTTAGCATATCTTTCAATTTTATCTCTTCAAACCATGTGATAAAACCTTTGATAATTAAGGCAACGATGCCACTGATCAATGCAATAATAGTCATAGAAATGATTTCGGCAAAAAGGGACATATCCCCACCCTGCTCTTCACAATAGTTTCCCTCTATGCTATCTAAAAGTATGGTTCCTATGAGTGCAGCCCCTCCCGATATCAGCAGCCCATATACCACGGTTCGAAGTATTTTTTTGTTTTGCAGGTAGTTAGGAAACAAGATAAAGTAAAAGGCATAAAAGGTAATGGCTGATGGAATAATGGTGTACGATATTGCATTCTTTAAATAATATTCAATACGCGCTTCGTCATTATTGTCCTGCATGATAATACCCAGCATGATGATGATGATCAATAAATAACACACCCAAAAACCTATGTGTAACAAAACAATGATTGATTTTTTCATAATTTAAATTTTAGCAATTGAATAGGAACACAAAAGTCACTCGTTTTTTATACATTGAACCATACTTTCTGCAAATTAGGGGTATTTATCTGCAAAATACACCTATTGCTGCGTCCGGTAAATGGCGCATGAACGTTACAAACCCTATCAACAGAGGAGCGAACGCCACTTGTCAATTTATTTTGTAAGCAGGTGTGTTGAAATAAACGCGGTTAAAATTTATGTAAAACTCACACAATCAAACAGTTGTGAAATTCATAACGCATAATTAATAACCCATAACTACTTACGTATTCCTAATTTTGTCGCATTTGATAAAATATCACTATGTTTGTGCGTACTTTGTAAAAAACACACCAAACATTGAAAGCACTCATTATTGAAGATGATGTTGACAGCCAGAAAGTACTCCGCCTCCTGTTGAAGCAGTATTTCCCGCAAGTGCGGCTCCTCGGCCAGTTTCACACGGCACAGGAAGGGCTGTCCGCTATTCGGGCGCTCTAGTCCGATCTGGTTTTTTTGGACATTGGTTTGCCCGATAAAACCGGCTTCGAACTACTCTAGGAAATATACCCGATTACATTCGACCTTGTTTTTGTTTCGGGCCACGACCACCACGCCGCCCAAGCCTTCCGCTGGAGCGCCCTCGATTTTTTTGGTGAAACCCGTGACGGCCTCACTCCTGCGGGAAGCCATCGAAAAAGCGGAAAACCGGCGACAACTGCCCGGCACCGCACAGCAATTGCGCCTGTTGCTGGAAAACATCAACAGCATTCAGCGGGCCAGGCCCTTGGCCAAACTCGCCCTGCCCACCGCCACCGACATCGAATTTGTGAACATCAGCGACGTGATCCGGGTAGAAGGCGATAAAAATTACAGCACTTTTCATTTGAACGACAAGCGCAAGATCACGGTGTCGCGCACCTTGGGCGAATACGAAAAGATGCTGGAGGCGACCACCTTCATGCGCATCCAGAAATCGCATTTGGTCAACCTGATCTACATCAAAAAATACATCAAAAGCGACGGGGGGTGGGTGCTCACGGCGGATGGGGCGGAGCTGCCGGTGTCGCCGCTGAAACGGGAACTATTATTGGGGCAGTTGTCGTTTGAGGCGAGGGGATAGGGAACTTTATTCAGCGGAAAAGGGTTTTGGTTGCGTGGAAAGAGGGTTTCGTTAATTTAGAAGGGGGTTTCGTTAAATTCTTGATCTGTGTACAAAATTTTTTCGTTAGATTTGTGTAATGTTTACACGATGAAAAAAGCGGCTTTCTCTTTACTTTTGCACTACTCGTCACGGTTTTTTTGTTTATTTAGGAGCAAACGAAAGCACCCCGCTTCCCTCCCGCATTGGAGGTCTAAGGAATAGTGTACTGTGGACTACCTATTTACTCACTTACAATATATAGAGCCGACATTTTCCACAAAAAAATTTCAAACTGGCATTTAATTGATTTTTGCTCTTTTGTATTTTGAGCAAAAAAATTTCAAAAAAAGATAATTTATAATCAATTTAATATATATGTTTTTTTTAATATTAAAAGTAATCCCAATAAAAAGTTGCATGGGTAATGTCGGATAGAGGGTCAAAACACAGATTAAATCCGACATTTCCCACAGTATTTTTCAATTAATACAAATTTTGAAAAAGACTGAGGGAAATGTTGGTTAAATGGCATACTATTGAGAATTATCTAAATTAATCAATACTTTTAACACGCTCAAATCAACTATTTTATGCAAGATTTTAGTTTTATCATTCCTCAAAGTAATATTTTGGCTTGGTACCGGCAATCAACATCACTGCGGCCAATGGGCGGTATTTTAATTGTGTCAAAAACAGCACCAAATGCAAATGGTATTCATGTCTCTGATCCAGTTCGTGCGGGAATAATGATATTGCCGATATATTGGAATTTGCAAGACAGGGCATCTGATGGTACCCCAGCCTCATTTTACAATCCTGATTTTATAATAAACTCTGGAGCAACGGATACGGAATTATTGAGTACACTACGTAATGAACCCACACCCACTAATAGTACTAATGTCTTCTACCCGGTGATATATCTCGGTCGCATAGATAGTACTTGGCCTGTAACACCAGAAGTAGATTTTGCATTAGCTTTTTTAAACATTGATCTCTGCAAATACCTATGAAAATAATTATTATTATATGGAAAATAATATTTATTACAACGCCCCGGGTGGTCATATTGGTCGGCAACAGGTAAACAGTAATATACGAGGCGTACGCATCTCTCGAGGAGTTTCTGCGTTTAAAGACGGGATTACGTCCCGTGACAATATAGGGATTTTTAATACCTTGATTGCAAAACCATCTCCTGAACCAGTTTTGGTTGATGGGAATCAATCCGGTGCAATTGCTTATACAATTGCGCCCTCCTGCCCACCTTTTTGGAAGCCTGGAAGTCAGTATCTAATGGCAACAGGGGCAATGTTTAGAACAAGTGCAGAGGCGGCAGCAGGGTCATCTTCAAATAGTAAAAATACTAAAAATGAGTGAACATATTGGATAATAATTATACTTTTACTTATCTTACTATTGATTTATCAACAATGTAAACAGAAAAATTGAAGACAGTTATTAGGTACAATACACCATTATTTTGGCTGCTTTCAAGTATTTTGTCATACGTACATAATGCTTCCGGGCAGTCGATGTTCTCAAATAAACAGATCAATACCGATAATGGCCTGTCTCAAACTACCAATCCGTTTATCTATCAAGACAAGCGGGGATTTGTTTGGATAGGCTCAATTGATGGCCTTAATCGTTTCGATGGCAAAAAAATAAAGATATATAAATCAGAAACAAAAAAACCTAATTTATTGCTGGGCGGTAACATTCAAAGTCCATTTTTTGAAACCTCAAATGGAGATATTTGGTTTACGACAGAATTGGGCATTAACTGTTTTAGAATTAAAAAGGGATGTTTTGATAATTACACAATAGAGGCGGAAAAATCTGTAAAAAATGTACACCACTACGCTTTTTTTTTAGAGCATGATCGATATCTATGGATACTCGCATTTAAAAAAGTGTATAAAGTTGATATACTAAATCCCGATATTAATCATAAAGTGGTAGTAGATAGTTGCATGGCAGGGCGTTGCGCAGTTGACATGACAAAGGAGGGGAGCATCAAAAGACTCTATCTTTGGTTTTGGGATTACCGCTTTGGTTTTGAGGTAATTGAATTTAATTCAAATGGCTTACCTATCCATCGTACTATTTTTGAAAAAGCAAGGTCTCAACTAATACACAAAGTAAGGCAGGCATTACCAGATGTTTTTTCACCTGTCACATGGTTAGCAAGTGATAATGGCGTTATTGAATTTAATTCCGAACAATCAAAAATAGAGGCTATTCATGTTCCTCCTGGAAAGCATACTACGGTTAGTACAATTATGCCTCTTTCAAAAAAAACATTATTAATCACGGTTTCAGATGGCACTGTTTTTAAATTTAATAAAACGGATAAAACATTTGAAGCAGCTGATTCAGAAAATTTAAATAGAAGTACGAAAGATAAACGGAGTGTCGAAACTATGATTATAACACCAGATAGTAGTATTTGGTGGAGTGTTAGAAATGAAGGCGTTTTTTTTACTACTCCGAAGAAAAGCAATTTTAGTGCTTTTGGGATGATGAATCTCATCAAGGAACCTGTCTGGAGTATATTTGAATATGATAGCACTATTTGGCTTTGTGGAAAGGGCCATCATTTTTTTGCTAAAAAGCATGACAAAAATGCTTTCCTTAAAAAAGCAGGCACAGCATACGCAAAACTATTTGCTGACTCAAAGGGTGGTTTTTGGCATTTTTCTATGGCTGGTTTGATGTATGCCAACAAAAGCAACGGTCAATGGCTGCAAAAGGTTTCTTTTCCTGAAAGTGCATCTTTTATGGATATACTTTTGTTGAAGAATGATCAAGTGGCTGTAGCTTGTCTACAGGGTGTTTTTATTATTGATCTAACGCGACTACAATACCGGAAAATATCTAAAAACAGCGTATATTCATTAGGAAAGGATACAAAAGGGCGTTTATGGCAAGGATCGGACAATTACATACAAATCTGGTCACCTGACAAAAAAGGATTCCGCGAACTAAATCTAATTGAAAATACGGGGGACGTGCTATGTTTTAAATATGATTCTGTCGCAGCCAGTATGTGGGTCGGAACATCTCAAGGTTTACTTGCCATCAACACCGAAACATTTGAATCTTACACCATCACCGAACAATCCGGCCTCCCTAACCAATACATCTACGCCATCGCCCAAGACAAAAAAGGCAATCTCTGGCTCAGTACCAATCAGGGTATCATTCGGTTCAACCCCGATGTCAAGCCTTATCAATTCAAACAATACACCACCCGCGATGGCCTGAGTAGCAACGAATATAACCCCGGCGCGGTATTGATGGACAGCCGCGGCTACATTTGGTTCGGCAGCACCAAAGGCGTGGATGTCTTCCACCCCGACTCCATCCACGACCTCGGTCACGCCCCCCAACTCGCCATCGTTGGGCTGAAAGTACACGACCGGGAATGGCAAGGCGACAGTTCCATCGAAGTGGTACAGCGCATTGATTTGCCCTACAACCAGAATACCCTTCGATTAGAATTAGCCGCAATGGAGTACTTAGACCCGGAGCATAACCAATTTAAGGTCATACTCCAGTTGAAGGGGGAAACGGCCACTTGGACAGCGTTGGGTACCCAAAATTTTGTCACCTATGCCAACCTGAAACCCGGCAGCTATACCTTCCGATTCATCGCCTGCAACGCCGAAGGCATCTGGGTGGAAGAGAAAAACGCCCGAACCCTGCACATTGACATCCGTTCCCACTGGAGCGACACCTGGTGGTTCCGCACCCTCCTAATCCTCCTCCTCCTCGCCTTCGTTGCCACCGCCACCGCCTTCTACTACCGCTACCGCCTGCGCGTCCAGCAACTCCAAAATGAAAAGGCACAGCGCGAGGCCGAGCGGCAGCGCATGGAACTCGAAAAAACCGCCGCCGCCGCTGACAGCAGCCGCAAAATAGCGGAATCAGAAATGAAACTGCTGCGCTCACAGCTCAACCCGCATTTCCTGTTCAACGCCATGAACTCCATCAACCGATACATCCTGAGCAATGAAAAGGAAAAAGCCAGCGAATACCTCGGCCAATTCGCCCAACTCACCCGCAGCATCTTAGACAACAGCCGCAGCCTGAGCATCCCGCTGTCCGACGAACTGAAGATGCTGCACCAGTACTTGGCCCTCGAAAGCCACCGCTTCCAGCAAAACATCCACTGGACGTTCACCATCAGCCCCGACATCGACGAGGAGAACCTGCTCGTGCCCTCCATGTTGCTGCAACCCTTCGCCGAAAACGCCGTGCTCCACGGCCTCGCCCCCAAAGGTGGCGGACATATCGCCGTGGAAATCAGCCAACAGGAAGGCAGTTTGCAATGCATCATCCGCGACGACGGCGTGGGCCGCCGCGCCGCGCCGAGTACCGATGGCAAACCCCGACACGCCTCCGCCGGCATGCGCCTCATCAGCGAGCGCATTGACGCTTTTGCGGAGATCGAAGGCCAGGCAGGCGCTATTGCCATATTGGATTTGAAAGACGCAGAAGGCAACCCGACGGGTACGGAGGTGGTGATCCGGCTGCCGTGGGTGGAGGCGGTGTAAATATTCCATTATTTTTTATTTTTTCCTCCCTTTGGATTTCCTCTTGGTCTTAGGCCACTATAAAGATGATGAAGATTCGGATTGTTAAGAGAATTGCCATGCTCACTCATGGTACATTACAAAATAATAGCCTCTGCACCCCAGCCCCGGGGATTAAAGCCGGTTTCGTAGATATATTTTGGCAGGTGATCAAAGGCAGTACCTGTTTTTCGAAACTAAGCGCGTTCAGAGATGGATAAAATGGCCTCGAAGCATATATTTTGCGGAAAAGAACCGGGATTCCTTAACACGTTTTCATGAAAATTGCGCCCGTTTGCCACCACAGCACAGCGGGCATATAAAAATAAATCAGCAGATATATTTCCTTCTTCGAGTAAAGAATGATCAGCATATTGCCGACCATCCAACAGATACAGTTTTTCAGATAACAGATCATAAAAAGTCTGTATAGCAGTTTCGGGCAAACGGGCAAGTACCTGTACACAGGGTTCAATCACTGCATCGTCGTTACCTTGTCGCTCCCAGTCCAATTGTGCAATAATTTGCCAGAACTGGTCTTCATTCATCGGCATCTGCTCCGGCAATGCCTTGACAACATTGGCGGGAAGGCTGACTTCCACCGCTGCGTTCAGCCCTGCGTATGCTGCTTTCCACTGAAGGAGCTGAGACTCCGTTAAATGCTCTAAAGGTATATGATGGATAGTCATCAGTAGAGATAAGTGATTGGTTATGGAACTTGGGTGTACCATTACATGATCTTCAACGATTTTACTAATTGCGGTAATGATTCGATTTCCTGACTAAAACCTATGCAAAGGTAAATAATTTTTCAAATATTGGCTCAATTCGCCTGTACTATTTCAAAAATACTTATTTTAATCGGTATATGGATAGGTTATTGTTTGCCCGTTCCTTATCTGTCTTTTTCCGGTTTCGTTCATCCAAAACCCTGTTTGGTTCATTTCCGTGTTTGGCAATGCGCAAAAAGGTGGTATTTTTGAATTGAAAAAGCAGAAAACATCTTTCATTACCGTTTCTAAATCAAATTTTTTATCAATGAAAAAACAATCTATTCTTGTGATCGCCCTCTGCTGGGCGGTCGCCCAGATGGCTGCGCAGGTCGCGTTCAAGCACACCGCCGTCAGCCCCGGCAACATCTCCAACAACTGGACCACGCTGGACCACAGCTCGACCAACGGCCGCGCCGACGCGCTGCTCTTCGTCACGTCTGACTATGGCAGCTCCGGGCCTTATCACACCAAGGCCATCGGGGTGTGGTACAACAACAGCCGCTGGACGATTTTCAACCAAGATCGAAGCGCAATGGCCCCCAGCGCCAAATTCAATGTCATGGTCGCAACCCCCAGCGACAATGCCTTTGTCCACACCGCCGCTGCCGCTACGATCTCTGGGCACATCACCACGATAGACCACCCGCGCCTCAACAACAACCCCAGTGCGCGGATCATGGTCACTCAGAACTGGGGCGCGGCAGGGCCGTACAACAACAACCCTTTGGGTGTTTACTACACCGGGAGCCGCTGGGCGATTTACAACCAGAACCGGGCAGCGATGCCGCCCAACGCGAAGTTCAATGTGCTGATCAGCGACCGCATTTTCGTAGTGGACGCTGCGGCGCCGAGCGGCAACTGGTTCTCTTTCAGCAATCCCGCTACGGACAATCAGCCCAACGCGCTGGTGTTCGCCACGCAGTATTGGACGTCGGTTTACAACACCGAAGAAATCGGCGTGTGGTACAACAGCAATCGCTGGACGGTTTATAACCAAAGCCGGAACGCGCTGCCGCGCAACGCCAAGTTTTTTGTGATGGTGCCGGGGGCGGCGCCTGCCAGTGTGTGTACCACCGTTCCCGGCGCTACTTGGTTCAATCCTTTGCGCACAGGGCTGTCCACCGCCGCAGTCAGAGTGAACAATTATACCCCTACTATCCACCAATTCAACCCCACTGGCGAGCGCGCTTTCCTGCGGCCCAACGACTGTTTTTTTAGCGTGAACATGGGCGGAACGCCCTTCCGATTGCCTTTCAACCTGGATATGGTGGCAGGTGGCCCCGACAACCGCTGTAAAGCCTATATCAACGACTGGAATTCCAATCGGGTGGCTGTTTCAACCAGCAACGGAAAGGTGTTGGTGCGCATAGATTTTGAAAGCAACGGGATAGAACTAATCACCAATTGCTACAACAACGGTTGTTGCGAAGACAACCCCTTTTGCCCGGGTGCCGGATGCCCCGATTATGAGCTCAACCATGCTTGGATCGAGATGCGCCTCCAGCCGATACTCTCTGGTGGTAGGCTCATTTACACCAGTGAAGTCCTCTTCAACGTGGATGTAAGGGAATTGGGCAATGACCCTTGTACCAACAATTTTTGGGCCTTTCTCTGCGATTGGGGCATCATCCCACGCGTAGGCGACCGTCAAAACCGGATCCGTCAGGCTATCGAAAGCAATCTGAAGGCGCAACTTGACAACGCTTTATTACGAGTCGCCATCGAAGGGACCCTTAATAACGCGATCAGTAGTGGTGGGGTGGATATTTCCAGATGCAGTTCGGTAGCGATGGATGCCAGCGGCAACCTGGTGTTTCGTCAGTAGTTTTGTCTACCCCGCTCGCGCCGGAACTTCGCCCTGCGTGGCCAATCTTTCGGGTTTTGCCCGCGCTAAAAAACAACGCCTTTAAGCGATTCCCGCAACGCTGACGTTTCCCACCCTTCCGATCACTTTCCGGGCTTACAGTTTTTCGAAGAATTTATTTATCGCTTTATCGAAACACTGGGAATTGAAAACCAAAGTACATCAAGTTTTAAATACTTATACTATGTTTGAATTTGCATCATTTGCGTTCAACGCCGTCGTTGGATTTGCATTCGGTAAAATTGGCTTATGGGGGCCTGACCAACCATTTGACCCAGACGACCCCATTAACCCCGTTGCAACAAGCGTTACCGCTGCAATTACCGGGGTATTGTCCGGGTATGTTACCGCTCTAACTTTTGGTAAAGAGCAGTTGGTTTTGTCTGCCATTGGGGCGGCGGCAGGCTCAATGGTACTTGTTAGGGCTGCAAGGGCTTTAGGGCTTATTTCCAGAAAAAAGTAAACAGCAGCGGCTAACAGATTTTAGGGCTGTTTCATGCTAACCCAATGGAGGATGAGACAGCCCTTTTTTCAAACAACGGATCCTTATGAAAAACAAAGCATTCATTTTAAACCATAGACAATACCTATTGAAGCAAATGATTTCCCACTGCAAATGATGGCGAAATTTCAAAACAGTACACTGTTCACCTGAATGTAAAATAAATAACATGATTAAATTTCACTTTTTGCTTTTTATGCTCTTGCTCGTCCGAACGATTGAAGCGCAGAACCTCTCGCCGACGGTGGTGAATTCATCGGGCGGAGCTATCCAAAACAATTCACATATTTTGGAATGATCACTCGGAGAATTGGCAGTCAGCACTTTGACCAGCCCTGCCAATCTTTTGACCCAAGGCTTTTTGCAACCGACCACCACTATCGTCGGAACGGAAGACTTTTTTGGCGAAAGCCGCTTCTTAGCATTCCCTAATCCGGTTTCAGGTTGGTTGAATTTGCAAACCGTCAATCCGAACATCCACACCGTTCAAGTCCACGATGTTTTAGGCAGACTTGTCTTGCAAAGCAGTTTTCAGCCATTGCTTGACCTTCACCAGTTGGAAAGCGGAACTTTTGTGGTTTCACTTTTTGACAAACAAAACCAATTCCTTCATTCTTTCAAAATCAGCAAAATCTAACAACAATGACAAGATATGTCAATACCCTCATTTTCGCTATTTGTGCATTCGCAGCGGTTGCACAGGTACCACAAAAGTTTAATTATCAGGCAGTTGCCAGAAGCATACAAGGCGCAGTTTTGCCAAACCAAAATATGAAAATTCGTGCGAGCATCTTGGATGGCTCAGCAAACAGTATTAGTCAGTATTCCGAAACACACAGCGCAACTACCAACCAACTTGGACTTTTTAACCTCGCCATTGGTGGTGGAATGGTCGAAAGTGGCAATTTTGCCAACATAACCTGGGCAAGTGGTGACAAATACCTCAAAATCGAGATGGATGCAACAGGAGGTAATAATTTTTCTCTTGTTGGAACGAGTCAACTTTTAAGTACACCTTATGCACAATTTGCATCCGTTTCTGGAAGTAGCATTGGCAATACCTTGTGGATGGTATCTGTGTTTGGAAATAACGACATATTTCACATTACCGGAAACGTAGGTATTGGCGTTAATAATCCTCAAGCAAGGTTAGATATACTTAGTAACGGAGATCATTGGGGTAATAATGGTATAGCGTTTTCAGATAACCTTGCCAATCGGTATTTTATGTATAAAGACCTGTCTAACAAATTCCACATCGGCTATAATGGTGTCAAGATTCTTTCCTTAAACAACGGAAACCTAGTGCCGCGTCCAGTAAATAACGCACCGTTTTGCGGCCTTATTGCTCGCTCCATTTCGTTATTCGTCGGTTAAAATGTCCCGCATTTCGCCCTCCTCCTGCCTAATGGAGCAAAAAATAGGTCTCGCCAATCTGCACCCCATTTACTGGACGCGGCACTAGGGATTGGAACTGAAAATCCATCTTCTAAAATCCAAGTGAAAGGTGGCGATGTATTTATTGAGGATATTGGAAAAGGAGTAATAATGAAATCACCCAATGGACAGTGTTGGCGAATGACTGTAAGCAATACAGGTCAGCCAGTGTTCACAAGTATTTCTTGTCCTCAGTAATTACTTGATAAAAAAAGGATAGGAAAATAAAGAAATTGCAATAATACTTGAAATGGAGAAAAAAGGCTTTTCTGTCGTACAAATTACAAAAATTGCAAAAAAGTCAGAAGTTGAAATCATTGAAAATAAACGAAGTAATTAAAAAAGCCTAACAGTGCGCTCTTGTCAACTCCGCCCAACTGCCAACGCTCAAAGCCAAAGCTTGGCGGGGCTGACAAGAGTACCCCCGTTTGATGAAATAACAGAAATCATTAAATCATTTTTTGCCGTAAATTTAAATCGTCCGATAAAAACAAAACAATTATGAAATTTTCCTTTTTCCTCAGCCGTCGCCTTCGGCTACGTCCTTCCACTACATAGCCAAACCTGTTTGCCGTTTGGTATCTTATTTAATACTCAGGCCCAGATCAATAGTTTTTCCACCAACTATCCCGGATGTACCCAGATACTTGGCAGCGTGCACATTGAAGGACCAGGTATTACCAACCTGGCGGGATTGTCCGGCGTCACGGCTATCGGAGGATACCTTAATATCAAGAACAATTCCGCCTTGACGGGTGTGTCGGGTTTGTCGGCCCTCACTACTATCGGGGGATTCTTTTTAATTGATAATAATGACGCTTTGCCGAATTGACGGGATTGTCAGCGCTGACGTCGGTCGGGGGCAACCTTACGATCACTGGTAATGCCCTCTTGACCAATTTAACGGCTTTGTCGGCCCTCAGTTTGGTCGGCGGAGACCTTCAAGTCCAGTCAAATCCCGCTTTGACAAGTTTGGCGGGCTTATCTGGCCTTACTTCGATCGGGGGGTTCCTCACTATCTCCAGCAATGTGGCTTTGCCGAATTTAACGGGTTTGTCCGGCCTCATTACGATTCCGGGCTACGTTTCTATCGGGAGCAATTCCGTCATGACGAGTTTGGCGGGCTTATCGGCCCTCACTTCGGTCGGTGGATACCTTCGGATTTCCTACAGTCCCGCTTTGACGAACTTGACGGCACTATCCGGCCTCACTTCGGTTGTGGGATTCCTCTCCATCAATAACAATGTCGCTTTGACGAATTTGACGGGATTGTCCACGCTCACTACGGTCGGGGACAATCTTGAAATTAAAGAGAACACCGTTTTGACGAATTTGGCGGGCTTATCGGCCCTCACTTCAGTCGGGAGTTACGTCACTATCAAAAACAACGCCTTGACCAACCTGTCAGGCTTGTCGGCCCTCACTTCGGTCGGGAGTCACGTCACTATCCAATCCAACCTTGTAATGACGAGTTTGACGGGCTTGTCCGCCCTAACTTCGATCGAGGGAAATTTTTTCATCCAATCCAATTCCGCCTTGACGAGTTTGGCGGGCCTGCCAACCCTCACTTCGATCGGGGGAGGCCTGTTTATCACTTACAATGTCGCTTTGACGAGTTTGACGGGATTACCGGCCTTCACTTCCATCCCGGGCGACCTTCAAATCAATAACAATTCCGCTTTAACGAGTTTGTCCGGTTTGTCGGCCCTCACTTCGGTCGGGGGATACGCTGAAATCTTTGCCAATTACGCTTTAACGAGTTTGTCCGGTTTGTCGGCCCTCACTTCGTTCGGGGGGTATCTGAATATCGGTTCCACAGACGTTCTGACGAGTCTGGCAGGCTTATCGGCCCTCACTTCGGTCGGGCACACTTTTCCCTAACTTCCAATTACGCTTTGACGAGTTTGACCGGTTTGTCGGCCCTCACCTCCGTTGGGGGATACTTGCAGATCCAGAACAATGCCGTTTTGACGAGTTTGACGGGCTTGTCGACCCTCACCTCCGTTGGGGGATACTTGCAGATCCGGAACAATGCCGTTTTGACGAGTTTGACGGGCTTGTCCGCGCTCACTTCGATCGGCGGAACCCTGGCTATCCAAAATAACGCCGCATTGACTAATTTGACGGGCTTGTCGGCTCTCACCTCCGTTGGGGGATACTTGCAGATCGAGGACAATGCCGTTTTGACGAGTTTGACGGGCTTGTCCGCGCTCACTTCGGGCGGTGCCCTCTCTATCCAAAACAACGCCGCATTGACTAACTTAACGGGTTTGTCTCCGCTCACTTCTATCGCGGGAGAGCTGATTATCAACAACAATGACGCTTTGGCGAGCCTGTCCGGATTGAACAATATTGCCCAAGCCGGCATCACCAATCTTTTTCTCCAAAATTCAACTATCCTCTCCGTATGCAATGTGCCGAGCATTTGCGCTTATCTGGCCATCGTCCCCGCCCGCCCGGCCACTATCTCGGCTAATGCAACCGGATGCGCCACCAGGCCCCAGGTTGTCGCCGCCTGTTTGGCCTTGCCCATAGAATTACTCGATTTTACCGCCCGCCTGGTCGGTCCGGCCACCCGACTCCACTGGACAACCTCCATAGAAACCAATAACCAGGGCTTTTTCATCGAACGCAGCCCCGATGGCACACATTGGGAAACGCTCGGGTTTGTTGCTGGCCGAGGCAACAGTACCGCCCCCGTCTCTTATTCCTTTCCGGATGAAAAACCATTGCCCGGCCTCAATTACTATCGGCTGCGGCAGCTGGATTTCGATGGCGGCGAGGCGTTTTTTCCCATTGTACAGGTAACCCTGCCTGACCGGTCGGGCCAGGTGCGGGTCTATCCCAATCCGGTCATGGCCGGCACGGATTGCACGGTCAATTCTCTGGAAGAAATACTATCCCTGCGCCTTCTGGATGCGACCGGCCGGCCGGTCGAGGTATTTTCAAGCCTGACCCACTTCGGCATTAAAGCGCTGAAACCGGGTATTTACTGGTTGGAGGTTTTGACCGAGCAGTGGACCGGGGTGGAGAAAGTGGTGGTGCGATGATGTGATTATCAATGTATTAGGCGAATAAACTTATCCATATATTGATGGTATCAATATCAACAAGTTCTCGCTGTCTTTCGGGCCACTCATCTGGTAAATCAATCTTCTTTTGCGATAACTTTTCACTATTCGCCGATAGCCCTCTGTGGCCCCCATCGCAGGATTGTGTCGAAGGCTTGATTTGGAATACATGGCCGCAAAGGCCTGGTGTTCTATACTCATTACATAACGGGGTTGTGTACTACAAATGCAATTGTGAAAAAATGGCTTGATTATCAAGCAGTTAGAAGATATGTGTCAAAAAAAAGCAAAAAAAACGCCAATTTAGGTGAAAATAGTCGGTTATTTGCCTGCTGTTCGAAAGGGGGCTGCAATCTGGGTTAACGAACTATGATAGAACAAAATGAATTATTTTTCCAACACCCGGAACTCTTTCTCCCCGCCGAATGTTACTACTTCATTACAAACTTCATATCATAAACAATTAAATTTAAAAAACAAATGAAATAAGTAAGTCTCGCAATATTTTTTATTGCCGCTCTTTATTGCACCGCTGCTGCCTAGGAAACAGCATCAAGCCTTCCTTGCGCTGTGCACAAAGATTCCGTCATTATCTAAACAATGTCCGAAAACTCTACGCCCCCTGCCTTTCCGGGCGGCGAAAAAAGGATGCTGGAGTTTCTGGCAGCAAATATCCGGTATCCCGGCGCGGCGCGGCAAAATAATATCCAAGGTACCGCAGTCCTTACTTTTGTCGTTGAAAAAAACGGGGCCATCTCCAATATCACCATTGTAAAAAACGTTGGCGGGGGCTGTAGTCAGGAGGCCGCCCGGGTAGTGGGGCTGATGCCCAACTGGATGCCGGGTATGGCAGACGGAGTACCCGTTCGGGTTCGCTACACCCTGCCTATTCGGTTCAAATTAGAAGGCTCGGGCAAAAAGGGAGGGAAGAAATGGTGGCAACGCGACAGCCTGTTTGGCAACTAAATGTTCCTTAGGAACGGTGAAAGAATAATTTATCAAAATTCGTCGGCAAATCATGCCTAATTGTTATGGGTTGTTTTTTGGTTATCCCTTAGTGAAACCTTTTTAATAATATCATCCATCTTGCTCAGGATTTTCCGTGCAAATGGATGATATTATTTACTTTATTTTACGCATCAAACAATGAAAACATCCTATCAAGAACGACTCTACTATATTTTTGACCGCCCGGTCACGGAAAAGCCCTGGTATTGGTCCCCCCGCGAAGAAGAAGAGCAGGTATTTGAGGAATCAAACCCGCTGGAGGCCTTTGAATTCATCGAACAATTGTTGCTGACTTCTAAAACCGACCTGGCCCCTTTTTCAGATGACCAGGTGGGGATAGGCCTGGACTTTATTTTCTCCAATCACCACTCCAACCTGGCCAATGATTTCAACAGCGCAGCGGTGTCTTTTGTGCGCAAAGAGAAAGCTATTCGCTCGCTGTTCTTCTTGTTTCGGGATGTGCTGAATACCCGGTGTGAACACCAAACCGGCGCTTTTTCTCAAGAACAACAGCCCAAACTCAATGAGTTCTGCTATATGTTCTGGGACGTCTGCCCTTGGTCCAGCTGGTTCGATTATGCCAGGATTGATAAAGAGGGCTACAATGATCTACTGGAATGTTCGCTGGAAAACCTGCCTGCACCCGATGCCGATGACCCGATCCTTGCGCAATCCAGGGCTTTGCTGGAAAAAATCCGGCGGAAGTCAACCGCAAAAAAGAAAACGGCGGAAGAAGTGGTAGCCGGTTACCACCAGCAATTTTCAAAGTTGGATGCGGAGACCGGGGGCTATTACGAAGCCATCGCCTACGTCATGGAGCAATGTCTCACATTGAGCAACCCCGCCTGCGTGGAAAGCGGTCTGCACGGACTGGGGCACATGGTACTGTTTTTGCCGGATATCGCCGTGCCGATTATTGATCAATATTTTAAAAACAAAAAAAACTCAAACGGGCAACTGGTAAAGTACGCACGGGCAGCCCGAACGGGGATGATTTTATAAAACACCATGCGACTCTACACCTATCAACATCCTGCAGTGCGATCCACCCTCGAAAGCGGAAAGCCCTATCATTGCAGTTGGGAACACGTTCCCGGCGAGCGAAGGAACAAATTTACTCGTTCCTAAATTAAAAATCAAACCACTATGCGTCTATTTTTTCTCCTTTTTCTGCTTCCGGCGGCCCAAGTCTCGGCCCAACCCCTCCAACAAATAAGCCCTTACTTTGTTGGTCACAGCCTCGTCAACTTAGATGTGCCCGCAATGATCAAAAGCCTCGCCACTGATGCCGGCAAAACCGATCAATACGCTTACCAAATCGGTATCGGTGCCAACTTATGGTGGCAATGGGACACCCTGCAAGGCAACGAACAGGGTATTCTTTGGCAAAAAGCCCTTCCCACCGGGCAGTTTGATGCCATGGTCATCACAGAAGCCGTGCCGCTCATGGGGCATTTGCTGTGGAGTCGCACCTACGATTTTGCCGACAGTTTCCTGCTGACCGCCAGAAAATATCGCCCCGATATTCGCTTTTTTATTTATGAAACCTGGCATTGTAACACCACCGGCACCCCCACGGGTTGCGCCTGGGACAACAACGACAACCTGCTCTGGCGGCCGCGATTAGCAGCCGATTTTCCGCTGTGGACGGGCATCATGGACACCCTGAAAAAACGGAACCCTGACGCAAAGGTTTGGATGGTGCCCGCCGGGCAAGCCTTCGGGATGCTCGCAGACAGCATAGCCGCCGGGAAAGTACCGGGTATCGCCGATGTTAAAACCCTTTTCACTGATGATATTCACCTGACCCACGTCGGCAATTATTTCGTAGCCTGTGTCATGTACGCCTGCCTGTTTCGCGAAAGCCCCGAAGGACGTACCAACCAAACATTCTCTGAATGGGGTACGCCCTTTACAGCGCCCACGCCCGCGCTCGCCAAAAAAATGCAGCAGATCGCTTGGAAAACGGTCACCAACCTCGCGGCCCGGACGGGTGTTTCGGCATCATCAGTGGCTACCCAGGCACCGAATGACGGGTTAGTCTTGCAAATTTTCCCAAATCCGTCCACCCAGGGCGAAGCGATTGTGGTTTTTTCGGAAAGTGATTTTAAGGCCTTGCAAGTTGTTGATATTCAAGGAAAAATAGTTTTTAACTTGTCACTTGCTGCCACAAAAAATTGCCGTTTTGACCTGCCTCAGGCGGGTGTTTACCTATTGAGGGTAAGGATGGCAGATGGGAAAGTGGTGTTAAAAAAATTGGTCGTAAGGAATGGATAAGGGAGAACCGATTATTTAACAGCATAACCAGAGAATGCACGGCCAAACTCAGGGATAAAGCCAAGTACAATATCGGAAGCAGGCACCCCTTTTTTAACCAGTTCATCCCCTATTTCCTCTTCCGTCCAGTTTTGTAATATCCATATTTTGTCATTTTTAATATTTAAACGTAACATTACATCAAAGCTAAAGGCTCCTTTAAGCCACCCTGCACTAACTAATTGAAAATGATTGTGTTCTCGGTCAATAATTACTATTTTTTCGATTGTGGACACATTGGCGTATGGAACAGATGCGTACTGTTCCAAATAATTAATGACGATGTCTTGATATTTTTTCAACTCATCCATACCGCTATAGTTGCTTGTTCCGGTTCATAAACGATAATGTGCATATTTTTGCGTTGGGTTACTTTTTGTATAAATGGTTTTTGAAAAAAAGTATTGTAGATATGAGCAGGGACTGCTAAATAAAGTATTCTTTCGGGGGCATCCTTCATTTTGCGTGAAAAGTAGTTGACACTTTCTTTGTGCAATTATTTTAAATTACCCTAATAAGTACTTGATTATCAATGCTTTATTTTAATTTATTTTTATTTGCCGAAAATAAAAGTGTCAACTACTTATGAACGATGCCCTTTCGGGGTCATATTCTTCTAAAGCTAACAAATAGTTCTCATATTGCCCTTTAACTAAATTAGGAACGGTGTCAAAATAAAGTAACAATCTTATCTGATTCCTTTTCACTCAAATTGCCCATCTTTTGTTTAAATAGCCCCACTATTAGCGCAAAAATATAGTTATTTGAGCAAAAACTAATCTACCTAAGTTTAGTACTTTATGCTGAAACCGTTCCTTAGTAGTCAGTCCAATTAATGCTATCGGGTTAATTTTGGCATCTATATGCCAATAGTTCGTTTTTGCATTTCACCTGTTATTTACCCGTTCCCTAAAAACGATGCGGTTTATTTTAGCGCCGTTCCACCACAAATTTTACCGACTGAACCAAGTGCTCTCCGGTCGTCAATCGAACAAAATAGGCGCCCACCGGCAGATGGCTGGTATTCAGTGACAGTTGCTGGCTGCCTGCCGGAAATGCTTGTGGGATTATTTCCAGCACCAACCGCCCCGCAGCATCTAATACATCCGTCCGGATGCTCGCACTTTGGGTCAATTGAAATTTGACCTGCAATTGGTCGCTGGCGGGATTGGGAAATACTGTTGGTACTGTCATGGCCGGAAGCACACTATTGCCGTCGGATTTTGCCAGCAATCGCTGCATTTGCGCTTCCAATGCCGCAATTTGTGCCTGTTGCTGCGCTATCTGTGCCTGTTGCTGCGCTATCTGCACCTGTTGCTCCTGTACCGCCCGCACCAAAGGCACCACAAACTCCGCATAACGCAAGCCATAAAAGTCCTTTTCGTTTTTAGGTTTATCTACCCCGCTGAAATCATACCCGATTGTCTGGGCAGCCCGCTCTACTTCCTGTGCAATAAAACCCGTGTAACGCACTTTGCCCTTTTCTTGCATGCCACCCTGATCGGCAGCGCCGGTGCTATTGTTTCCCGTTGCTAATTCGTCTTTGTCGGTCGGCAATTTTTCCAACTCCGCAACTGCCATCCCGACGTTCAGATCGCGGTTGAGGCGCTGAATATCCAAATAATACGTGACCGGGCGGAGTTCTAAAATGAATTCTAACCCTTTTACATCTTCCCGCACATCTTTTTTATATCGGCCATCACTCAGGTTGCTCCAACCCACGTAGCCGCCGATACTTTGGGTGGTGGTTGATCCTATGCGCACCTGATGATTGGCGGTAATCCGCGCATCCGATCCCAAGGCCATGCTATACGAGCGGGAGACCGTATCAAGGTTACTGGTATTGTTGCCCAAAAAAGTACACGAAGTATTGTTTGAGCCGAGTATGCCCGAATTACTGCCCACACCAACATTGTAATGTCCGGTTTTATTTTGGATCAAAGCAGCATTTCCGACCGCAGTATTGGCCACCCCGCTAATGTTGGAGTACAACGCCCAATTGCCCCATGCCGCATTGACCGATCCCGTGGTATTGAATTGCAGGGCATTGTTACCCCCGGCGGTATTTTTGATGCCCCGCGTGTTTTTTTGTAACGTCCAATCCCCGATGCCCGTGTTGAAACGGCCGTCTACATTGTCATTTAGTACTTCTCTGCCAACAGCCACGTTTCCATAGCCCGTTACATTGGAAAGTAACGCCTGTTTGCCCACTGCTGTGTTATCATATCCGGTGGTGTTTTTGTACAGTGATCGCCAGCCCAGCGCCACATTGTAAGAGCCGCCGTTATTGAAGCGCAGGGCATCGGCCCCAATGGCAGCGTTGTAGGTACCCGAATTGTTGTACAGGGCAGCCAGTCCGAGGCGTACATTGCCCAATTGGGCAAAAATAGCGGTTGAAATCAGGAGTGAAATCAGTGCCAAAAAAAGTTTTTTCATGTTAAAAAAAATTAATGTTAAAAAAAATTGTGCAAAAAATACCCACCCCCGCCGCGTACACGTCGAGCTTAAAAATTGCAAGTAAAAAACAGAATGGGTCAGCGGTTTGGCAAATGTTTAACGATCTGCCAGAAGGGGGCGGGCCTTAGGAACGCGTAAATAATAAGTTGGTTATTTCAGGTAGATCATTTTTGGGTCAGACAACCATCTTTTTGCGCTAATAGTAGGGCTCTTTAAGCAAAAAGATGGGTAGTATGGCACTAAAAGGGTACATCAGGTGATTAAGTTATCGTAGAGCATTTTTTTTGAAACACAAAAGTGACAAAAGTACACAAAAGGCCGTGGAGCGTACTGTACGTCGGGTCGTCCTCGCCCGACGATGTCGCGGAACACATCACAGAACCTTATTTACTCGTTCCTTAACGTTGTATCACTAATTTCATGGGAGCATATCGTTTTTCTTTGTGGTGGTCTATAGTCGTCAGGTGGATAAAATACAAGCCGGAGAGCAAGTTACCCACCTCCAACTGTGCGGTAGTTCCGGCAGTGGTCGTTTCAAAAATTATACTGCCTGCCAAGTCAGTCATTATGATTTTCAGGGCATCGGCCTCCTGAATATCCGGGTATTTGCTTTCGATGGTCACCCAACCCGCAGCAGGATTAGGATACACCTTCCAGGTTTGCTTTTGAACGGCTTCCGGCATTTCTACAGCCACCATTCTAAGACAGCCAATAGTATCTATCAAGTGTTGTATTCGGTTGCTGCTTTCGGTATTATTCGTTTGTTTGTTGGTCACCGTATAAACCGTTGCGCGGTTGGCCACTACGGTTCCCGGCGGGTTATTGGGGCGTTGATGCAGCCTGAACCGGACAAATCCTTCCTGATTCACCTGATTTTGCGGGTGAATCCATCCAAAACGAACCACTGATTGCCCTTCCGGGGTGGTACCGATGCTGTAACCGTAGGGTTGGTGTGCCGCACCAGCCACAAAAGAAGCCGGATCCAACGCTGCCGGAAGGGTATCCAAAATTTGGATCAACTGCGCCGTGTCCGGCAGCGGGAACCTGATTTGGTATTCCAAGGCCGTTTCCGGCGCAATGCGGTGTTCTTCCCCACAGCCCAATGGCCACGCCGTTTTTAGCACTGGAGGGCCGTTTTCAAGGGGACGACCTGAAAAAATGGCCGTTTGCGGGGCTGCGTCCGATTCGGGGTACTGCATGACAAATCCGGTAGAAAAGCCCGGTGTTTTGGCGCAACCCTCTACCGCATTGGTGCTGAAACGGCCATTGGGAAAACCCTCTGCCTGCGGGGCGATCAGCCGCCACGTGCTGCCATTGGCGGGCAGTTTTATCGTTTTTTGCCCGCCGCCGGGCAGTTGAAACGGCACAGCCCGACCCATCACATTGTCTTCAATGACTATATACTCCAAGGTTTGTGGCATATCCGATCCCCGGTTAATAATTCGAAACACCACTGAATCGTCCTCGCAACTGCCTTTTACCTGTATGACAGGGCCTTGCCAAGCCTCCAAGAGATCGTTTTTGGCCGATACATCGGCGCGGAACTGGTACGTTTGTCCCGTGTTGGAAGTGGTTAGCAGCGCCATCGTCACCGTAAACGAATACGTTTTTTCAGGAGCCAATGCGCCCGCAGGTATCCTGAACAGCAGCGTATCGGGGGCCAGCCGCAATGTATCCGCCAAACTGACACTTTGTATTCGTGCTTTTTGGGGATTATACGAGAACCGCACAGTTACGCCGTCTGCTGTCATATTGCCCCGATTCATCAGCTGGATGTTCAAAGGGTTGGGGCGGCCAAACGCCAAAACAGCGGTGCCTATATCCACCACCAACGCCGCATATTCTCCCTGCGCAATGACGGCAATGTCTTGTTGTATAGTCTGTCCATTGCTGGTAATGTCCACCAAAAATGGGCCACAGGATTGCCATAAGCCACTTGGTGCCACCGCTGCCACCGCAAAAGTTTCGGCGGACACCGTCAATGTATAACGCCCAAAATCATCCGTTGTCGCAAAAAATTGCTGCCCCGTACTACTCGTAGCCTGCACCCCCCAGTTAGCCAAAGGCTGTTCACCGGGTGTTGGTTCGCAATTGCCATCGTCGTCGCGGACCAGCTGCCCCTGAATGAAATTTTCGTCTGTTACACCATTAGCGGAAGATTTATACACAATGACCCGTTCAGATGTGCGCAAAATGGCGGGCGCTTCATCGGCCAGCACAAAAAATCCGCCACCGGGCACTGCTGCAATCGCCTGGCCAATAGTCGTGTTCAGGCTGTAAAAATCCTTGATCCTGCCCGGTACACCAGCCGTGTCTGCTATTTGAAAAAAGGCCCCTCCAAAGGCATTTCGTCCTCCCGTTACAGCAATAGAATCGGGGGCAAATTGGGTCAGATGAAATACGGGCCGCTGTGGAGCAAGATGCGTGTCAATGGGTACTCCTTCGGCATTAAATCGCACATAAAGCCCCGAAAAACTGCCGAGTCGCTGTTGCACCCCCGCACCCAACAACCGACCACCGGGCAAAGGCACGATATTAGTCAACCATTCCCCCTGATTGTAGGGGATACTCCTGCGGAAAATTTGGTCGCCGGCAGCAGAGACTTTTACCAACAGTATATCGGCGCTGTCGGTAAAAACATGGGAGCCACCTGCCGCCATTAAATTCCCATCAGATAATTCCCGGATGGAGAGCAGCAATTCATTGGCATTAGAAGCGCTGTAATATTTAAACCACAAGGTTTGCCCTGTTGCATTGGTGCGCAAGATAAAAGCCCGGCTCGTCGTATCCATCTGGAGGGTATTATCCACCCGACTGGCACCGGTGACGGCTAAATCCCCGTTGGACAGTACGATCAAGTCGCCGGGATAATCGCTGTCGCTACCGCCAAAAGAGCGATCCCAAAGCGTATTTCCGGTGGCGGGATCCATTTTGAACAGTCGAATTTGAAAATTGCCGGCCACGGATTCGTAGGTGCGGGCTGCCACCACAAATTGCCCGTCGGAAGTTGCTTCTATATCTTCTCCATGATCGTCAAAAAGGGTACCTATTTGTTTTTGCCACACGATGTTGCCCGTGGCACCCAACCGAACAACCGTAATATCCCATTGATTGCTGCTGGCGACTTCCACGCTGCCCACCACAATGCAGCCGCCATCGGGCAGCGCCAACACCCCCCTTGGCCACTCATGGCCGGGGGTATCAAGGATTCTACGCCAGTTTTGCGCCTGAATACCCGTGTACTGACCGCAAAGCAGCAACATACTAAAAAGGAGATGCGTCAAATATTTCATAAGCCGTCGTTATTTTTTACTTGCAGAACAAAGGTGCGGGTTAAGAACGTATGCAACAAAGTGTTTTTTTAGCAATTCTGCAAAATATATTTTATTAACTATTTGATAGTTAATATTTTAACATAATTTTGCTGCAAAATAATAGATATGAGGGGTTCAAAATTACACAAAATTTTGCATAGTTTTTCCACTTCCGAGCGGTTGCGGTTCCAAAAATTTTTGCAGTCTCCCTATTTCAACCAGCGGGAAGACCTAAGGCAGCTGTTTGAATTTTGGGCTAAAAACGCTCCTAATCCGCAGGAGAAATTGGATGACACCTCCGTTTGGGCGGCGCTGAATACCGGAAAACCGTTTAAAAAAAACGATTTTCACTTGGCTTGTAGTCGGTTGTTGGCCTTGGCCGAAATTTTTATGACGTATCAGGAATTGTACACCGAAGTACATTGGCAACCCATTCGTCTGTTGCGGAGTTGCCGGAAACGGCACTTGACGGATCAATACCAACATTTATTGCTCCAAATGAAAGTGGCAGAAACCGCACAACCCCTGCGTGACAAAGACCACCTGTTTCGCCAATATCGCCGCGAGCTGGAATACTACGAAGAGCTGGCTTCCCGTCCGCGCAACCCAGAGGTCAACCTGCAAGTAGTAAGCGATGCGTTTCAGCAATTTTCCATTGCCGAATGCCTGCGTCAAGCCTGTCTGATGCAAGCTCATCAAAGTGTATTTAAAAAACAATATGAGACAGGCATCCTCCCTTTTGTGCTGGAATTTTTGGAGCAACACCCAGCCTGGTTAGAGGAGCCGGCCATAGCAGCTTATTTTTATTGTTACAAAGCATCGGTCACGACGGGTCAGGTAGTATATTTTCAGAAATTGCGCGATATTTTCACTCGGTATCGCACGGCATTTCCCGATGAAGAAATTCGGGCCATTTATCGCCACGTGCTAAATCTGTGTATTCGGCGGCTCAACGAGGGCGAAAGCGCCTATCAAACAGCGTTATTTCACTTGTATCAAACCGGGCTGGAAGAAGGTATTTTGCATGAAAATGGTTTTTTGCCTGCCACCACTTTTAAAAACATCATCTCCATTGCGCTAAAAATGGAGGAAAAAGACTGGGTGGAAGATTTTATCGGGCGATTCATCCGCGATGTGGCCCCTGCCCGCCGCGAAGAGGTGAAACTGTATAATTTGGGAAAACTTCGGTTTGCCCAAAAAAAATTTGACGCAGCCATGCCGTTGCTGGCGCAGTTGCGTTCGGAGGATCCGCTCGTTATGCTCGATGCCAAAGTATTGCAAGCTAAAATGCTCTACGAGACACACGAAACAGTGGTGTTGGAAGATTTTTTGCACAGTTTTAAATCATTTTTGCGCCGTCAAAGTATCTCCGAGGGATTTTCTGAGTACTTTAATCAAATCATTGCACTGTTCACCGGATTGTTGCACCTGTCTCCGGGAGATGTACCAAAAAAAGAAATCCTCCGGCAAGCAGTACACCAACTCAAGGTGGAAAGTGATAAAATTTGGTTTTTGAATCAATTATAATTTTTTGATTGTGGACACCTTGACCAAGGAACGCAAATACAGTGCTTCCACTTTCTCTCTCGCCCAGGGTGTTTTTCGCAAAAATTTTAGGCTGGAAGCAATGCTGGGTTCATTTTTGAAGCAATTGACATCAATGTACAAGGCCAAGCCTTCCCAACGGTAAGTTTCTACCAAGTGTTCTAAAATCGTTTTTAAGGTTTTGCCGTGCAGGGGGTTATTGAGCTGTTCTATATTCATATTAAGTAGTTATGAGTTATGCGTTATTAGCCACACAACTATTTGATTGTGTGCATTTTAAGCAAAATAATCATTATGTTTATTTCCATTCATGCGCTTTAAGTAGTCCACAGTCAATAATCGGCAGTCCATAGTCTCATACACCCTTGATAATAAGGTAATTAATGAAATTCAAAACTAAGATTATTTCTGTTTATCTACTTATTTACGCGTTCCTTACATTTTTTCTGCTCCCACATAAAAATCTTCAGATACCGTAAATGTTCTAATCTTACCTTTTTTCAGGTTTTGCCATTCGGTGGTGGGTGCAATCCATTCATCCCCGCCTTTTCCAAAGGAAACTTTCACGGGCATATCAAAACCCGGTACGCAGTTTTTCCATCGAACCGCACATTTTCTTTTTTTGAGGCGGTATTCTAAAACAGGTACCTGGGTCGTACGCAGGTATTGATCAAATATCTTTTGCAGGTTTTTGCCCGATTTTCGGATCATGAATTGCTCTATCTGCGCCGTAGTGACGGTTTGATGATAAAATTCGCGGTTCAATCCGCGCAGCACATCGCGCCAAAGGGCATCGTTGTCCACTATCTGTCGGATGGTGTGCAGCATATTGCCACCTTTGTAATACATATCGGCGGACCCTTCCTGATTCACTTCGTACTGGCCAATGATCGGACGGTCGTTGTCAATATTCTGCCGGGTACCGCGCACATACTCCGCACCGGCTTTTTTGCCATAATAATACTCCGTGTAAAGACTCTCGCTGTAATTGGTAAAACTCTCGTGTATCCACATATCGGCGATGTCGCGATAGGTGATATTATTGGCAAACCACTCATGTCCCGATTCGTGGATAATGATAAAATCCCATTTCAGGCCCCAGCCCGTACCCGAAAGATCGCGTCCCAGGTACCCATTCCGATATGCATTGCCATAAGTAGTGGAACTTTGATGCTCCATACCGAGATAAGGAACTTCTACGAGTTTATACCCGTCTTCGTAAAATGGATAGGGGCCAAACCAGTATTCAAAAGCGCGGAGCATGAGTTTTGCCTGCTTGAATTGCTCTTTGGCGCGTTTCAGGTTTTCTGGCAGGGCGTAAAAATCAAGGGTTAAGGTTCCTTTTTCTCCCTGAAGGGTATCGTTCCAATGCTCATACTGAGCGATATTGGCATTTACGCCATAGTTATTGATCGGATTTTTCACCGCCCATTCATAAGCACGGGTACCATCGGCGTTGTCTGTGGTGCGCACCAAGCGGCCATTGGACACGGCTTTCAGGGGAGGCTTTACGCTGATAATAATGCGCATGGAGTCAGGCTCATCGTAAGCATGGTCTTTGCAGGGCCACCACACACTGGCACCTAAACCCTGGCAGGAGGTGGCGGCAAACATAGCCCCGGAGGCATCTTTTTTCCAGGAAAAGCCGCCATCCCACGGCGCGCGGGGCGCTATTCTGGGGTGGCCCCGGTAACGTACCGTTAGTGCTTTTTGAGCGCCTTTTTGCACCGTTTCCGGCAGGTCAGCGTACCATACGTTTCGGCTTACGTGCCGAAAGCCAACGGATATGCCCTCCTGTTCCATACTTTCTACCACCAATGGCGGTTGCAAATCAATCTGGAGGGTACGCCCCGATTGCAAAGCGGTATAGTACAGGGTGTTTTGCCCGACAATGCTGCTATCTTTATTGATTTTTACCTCCAAACGGCTCGAAGTCCAGTCCCACCAGACGCGTTCGGGGGTGATGCTGCCACGCAGGGTATCTTCACGGGTGAAGGCAGGGGCTTGAGCGGCAAGGGTATTACAACACAAGAGGAATAGTAGTATTCGGAAAAGAAACATAAACGACTGGAATAATAATAAAACACAAAGGTACAGCCATTAGGCTATTTTGCAAGTTATAGATTTTTTTATTAAAACCATAAAAAAGCCATCTACCGGCAAGAAAGCAAGGCTGTACAGATAATGAGAGGCTTGGGAACGGTTTCATAATAAAGTATCAATTTTATCTGATTCCTTTTCGCTCAAATTGCCCATATTTTTGCTTAAATAGCCCCAATATTGGTGCAAAAAGATAGTTATTTGAACAAAACCTAAGCTGCCTAAATTTAAAATTTTATTATGAAAACGTTCCGTAAAAACGGTTTTTAACACCATTCCTAATATTTTTTTGCTGTCCGCAAAAAAATTCAACTATATTCTGACAAATTTATTCCATTTTTGCCCCTAAATTTATTCAATATTTTTATGTATAACTTTACCCGCACCCTCCTGTTTTTTTGTTTTTTGCTTTTTGCCCTCGGTTTATCCGCCCAGGAAGTCGTCCTTTCCGGCAGTGTCACCGATGCCACAACCAGAGACGCGCTCGTTGGTGCCACTGTGTCCGTAAAAGGCACTACCACCGGCACCACCACCGACATCAATGGGCAATTCAAAATCAGGGCAACTGCCAATGCCGTATTAGTGATCAGTTACACGGGCTATCAGTCGCAGGAGATAGTGGCGGGCAATGATGGCAAGGCCGATGCAGCCCTTTCGGAATCCGCTTCTAAATTGGAAGAAGTAATCGTAGTGGGTTACGGGGTACAAAAGAAAAGTCAGATTACCGGTGCCATTGCTTCGATTCGGAACAAAGATTTTAAAGATCAGCCAGTGGCCAATTTGGCCAATAGCATCCAGGGACGGGTATCGGGGCTTAATGTAGCCTCCACCTCCGGCACACCGGGTGCGGGGCTTTTAGTCAGCGTTCGGGGCAATCAAAATCCGCTGTATGTGGTGGATGGCATCCCGTTGCTGAGCGAAAGCAGTTCGGCATTGTCCACGGCATTCAACCTTCAGGGAGAATCAGTGGGTCAGGGACAAAGCCTGAGTTCGGTTTCGGATATCAACCCCAATGATATTGAAAGCATCGAAATCCTAAAAGATGCATCGGCGTCGGCTATTTACGGAGCCAGGGCCGCCAATGGAGTGGTATTGATCACCACTAAACGCGGAAAAAAGGGTAAAACCGAAACCAATTTCAATTATTACGCGGGCATTCAGCAAGTGTCGCGCCCGATCAATTTTTTGAGTTCAGCCCAATTTGTGGAATTAATTGAGGAAGGCCGCAAAAATGACTTAGCCGTATACGAGCAGGACCCAACTTACTTTGGCTCGGATTTTGACCCTTCCGTATTGCGCGATCCACTCGACAATTTCGACCTGAGTACGGGTACCAACACCAACTGGCTAAAGGAAGTCACCCGCCCGGCACCCATCAGTAATTATGAGATTTCGATGCGCGGCGGCAATGAAAAGACACGTTTTTACACGGGTGCCAGCTATTTCGATCAACAGGGCATTGTAGTAGAAAACTTCTTCCGGCGCTTCAATTATCGCCTCAATTTAGACCATGAAGCCACTAAAAAATTAACGGTCGGTACCACCCTGAGTATTACTTTTGGGCGCAACCGCCGTAGTTTCAACGACAATACTTATACCGGTATCATCACCAATGCCTTAGGCGCTTCGCCCCTGATGCCCGCCTACGAAGCCGATGGCTCCTATGCTGCCTTTGAAAACTATCAGGCCAGTTGGCTCTCGGACAACCCCGTAAAATCCGCCAAAGAAATCCGTGCTTTTACCAATAATTATCGCCTGTTGGGTACTGTTTACGGAGAATATGCGCTCACCCCCGCCCTGAAATTCCGTACTTCCTGGTCGGGTGACGGTACTTTTTTGTTTGATAACCAATTCAAATCCCAACTCACTGCCGATGCCGTTGCGGTGGGTGGCCAGGCATTTGAAGCCACCTTTCGCAACCTGACCTGGTTGAATGAAAATACGCTGAATTTCACCAAACAATACGGAAAACACGGTGTCAACCTGTTGGGTGGATTCACCGCCCAGCGCACCCAATTGGAGCGTTCCAGTGTGACGGGCCAAGGGTTTCCCCCCGGTGGTTTGGAGCGCATTTCGAGTGCTGCCAGTATTATTGGCGCTACCTCGGCGGGTTCTGCCTTTTCCTTAGCCTCTTTTCTGGGACGGGTCAATTACGATTTCAATAATCGCTACCTCCTGACATTAACAGCCCGTGCGGATGGCTCTTCGCGCTTCTCAAAAAACAATCGTTTTGGCTTTTTCCCGTCTGCCTCGGTGGCCTGGCGCGTGAGTGACGAGCGTTTTTTTAACCACCATTTTTTCACCGATCTCAAACTGCGTGTGAGTTATGGCCTGACTGGTGATCAGGAAATCGGCGATTTTCAAAATATTTCTTTTTATAGCCCTTCGCGTTACGACGGGCAGCCGGGCATTCAATTGCGCAACATAGCCGACCCTGACCTATCCTGGCAAAATAACCGAATGTTGAATATTGGCATAGACTACGAAATAAAAGCTGGTAAGTTTGGCGGTAGCGTTGAGTTTTTCAAATCGAACAAAGACCGCCTGCTGAGTGAAGATGTCATACCCGGCACCACGGGTTTTGCTACCGTGACCCGCAACAGCGGAGAAGTGCAGAACACGGGTGCGGAGATGAACCTCAACGCCAATTTAGTGCGCCGCCGGGGTTTCTCCTGGAGCATTAACCTGAATGCCACTTACGTGAAAAACGAGATAAAATCGCTGACAACGGATGGGGTTTTGGTGGGCGCTTACAATGATCTGGAAGCGACGCATATCCTGCAAATAGGACAGCCCATTGGCACCATGATCGGGGTGAAATACCTCGGCGTAGACCCCCAAACGGGCGATGCGATGTATGATGACCTCGACGGCAATGGCACGATAGACTTGAATGATGCGCAAATTTTGGGCAAGGCGCTGCCTAATTGGTTTGGCGGCATGAGCAATACCGTCTCCTGGAAAGGTTTTGATGCCAGCGTATTTTTCCGTTTTGTGGCGGGCAATGAGGTATACAACCTGATTCGCGGCACCACCGACAACCTCGGATGGAGCAACGAAGGCGGGCTTTCTTCCGTCTATGCCAACAATGCAGCCCGGGTACTCGATCGCTGGCGCAAACCCGGCGATACCGGCACTGAATTTGGCCGTGCTTCGTTTGTCAACCCCAATTTTTTCCTCAACTCATCGCAATATGTGGAAAATGGCTCCTTCCTGCGCCTTCAAAACATGACAGTAGGCTACACTTTCCGCTTTAAAGAGGGCAGCAGGGTGCGTAAAGCCTTCGATCATATCCGAATTTATGGCGAGGGGCAAAACCTGTGGGTACTCACGAAGTATCGCGGTTTCGACCCGGAGGTTTCTTCTACCGGCAGCACCGCCGAGCGCACGGCAGGCGTGGATTACGGCGCGTACCCGCAGGCAAGGACGCTGCTGCTGGGGGTAAATGTGAAGTTTTAACATTATCCCCCGCCATTCAGCGGTTTTACAATCGCCTCTATTTCACCCGTACAATCCTTGATACGTTCCTGCGTAGCCCGGAGTGTTTTTTTGGCCAACCAGCGTCCGAGCGGAATTTTGTGCATAATGGTATCGGGAGCCTGCAACCACAACTCGTGCAAAACATCCTTGTCTTTCAATTCCTGTGCGGTCTTTTTGGTATAATAGGTACTCGTCCCGTTAATGGATGCTCCGCCCATAAAAGACAACAGAGAAGTAGGTTGCCAAGCGCGTTTTACCGATTGTAAATCAGGTTTGAACTTGTGCTCTTCCAAAGCATTATTCGTGATGATGATAAAATGAATTCGTATCCGATCCTTGTACCGCTGCAAATGAGGGAGGGTTTGTATCAGGCTGTTTGTGCGGTGATACAGCGCCAACATAGCCGTGAGACCCATATTTTCAAAAAGGCCGCCATCGGCAAAATTGCCGGTACCGGGTATAAAGGTAAAGGCGTTCATCACCGGAAACAACTGGCTAAAATTAGTAGCCCCTACCATAGACAAGGTTCTGGTGGTGTCTTTTCCACCCGATTTTTTTACGGCTGCCAGCATATCAATGGCATCAGTGAACAGGTAGGGGTCCATTTTCACGGGACTGGAATACCCGCTTTTACCCTTTTGGATGTGCGTCGTGATGGGAAAATACAGCGGAAATTGCGGCTTCGGCCTACCTGCCGTATCGTACCAATAACTCAGATAAGGATCAAACGGGTAATTGTGTACCTTCCTTTGTTGATGCACCGGAAGCATAGCCCGGTCGCCGCGATACCACAAAGCGCGAATCCGTTCCCTAATATTACCAATCGAAGTGGATGGTACCCCATAAATGCCATTGCGCAAACCGGCAGCAAAACCCAATGCCTCATCTTTTTGATGTCGGTAGTTTCGGTCTTGTTTAAATTTGCTAAAATACAAAAAACTGGTACCCACTTCTCCGATCAGCAAGTCGTAAAAACTGCTGCTCAGGTAATTGCGCTGAAACATCCCGGCAGCAAAACCTCGATACAGACTGTCCTTTCGGGTGCGACCTAATTGTTGCATAAAGGCGCTTGAATCGCTGGCGTAACGCCAAAAGGCCAGCGTAGCACCCGTTCCGGCGGATCCGCCGGAAGCAGAACTAATGGCTAAACAGTGGTTGTGGAAACGATAATTGCTTTTTATCTCCAGTTCATTCAGCAGAGAGCTGGCCCATATACCCGCCCGGCTGCCGCCGCCCTGAATGGCAACGAGATACACCGGGATTTCACCGCCCCGTGTAGTATCTGGCAGCAAATTGGCCTTCGACCAGACCTCAAACCACTGATTAAAAGAAGCCCTTTGCTCGGGTGTATTAGTAGCTGTTACGGTTTTGACATCGTGAATGGGAGCGCCAAATCGAAAAACAACCGCCGAAAAAATCAGCAAAAGACCCAAGAAGACCCAACTGCGCCAGGATGCATGCCGCTGAATGTTGAACCGATAAAAGGCAATGAAGAGGCTGCTCGCCAATAAATAAAACGTAGTGGTCATCAACAGCATAAAAATGGGCGAAAAACCTTCTACATTGGAAGCGACCACGCAAAGCACCACAAAACCCGTTAGAGAGGCAAACATGGACAGATAAATCCAGTCGTAGATACCCAATTTTCGACGCGAAGCCAAAGCCGAAGCCGACTCAAAAACGGGTTGATCGTACAGCCGCCTAAATTCATGATGCAATTTTCGGGTAAGCCCGCCCAAAAGCGCCATTTGTATCATCAGGCATCCACCCACGATAAAATAATTCCAAAAACGATTGACCGTTTCCGGTATAAAGAGCAGGCTCATTGTGCAAAGTACCATGTTGCCAACAATGAGGAACAAGGTGGGTTTCAAACCATAAGACCATTTGTCTTCAAACCAAAAAGCAGTAAAAGCAGTACCGGCCAGCATCAAAACGATCAGTGGCCAACCCCATCCCGGAATATGATCGGCTTGTATGGCAATCATGATCAATCCGTATAGCAGTGCCGGAATGACACTCAAAATATACTGAACACCGGGGTCATTCAGCGTAGCAGGGCGCAATCTTTCCCAATCTTCGTACGTATTTTTGCGGTAAAAAGGCAAAGGCAACAGGAAAACAGCCATTGCCTGCAAAAAATAGACCCAAAGCAAGCCGCCCCCGCGAATGGCCGTAAATACGGTATGATCATCAAAAAGGCCGGTAAACAGCTCGCGCCCTTGCGCCATCTTATACAGGGTGATGGGAACAATCAATATCCAGATTAAATAAAAGAAATGTTGTTTGACAAAGTCAATGACAAACTGTGGATTGGAGAAGAGTTTTGTAGTCTCATTTTTGAAGCGATCAAGGGTTGTTTTCAAACTTTTAAGCATGGAAAGAAAATTGTTTTAATAAAAAAATCATTTGGACGGACAAATGTACAGTATGTTATGGCACAAATGCAACTATTTTTTAAAAATTTCTAACTTTGCAACCGTATTAAGTAGTCCACAGTCAATAGCCGGCAGTCCACCGTCTCACAAACCCTTGATAATAACGTAATTAATGAAATTCAAAACTACGATTATTGCTATTTACCTGCTTATGGGAGGTTTTGATTTTAAAAAATAAAAATCATGACAGGAAGCATCTAAGAAGCAGACTATAATCGTATATATAACGCGAACGATTAACCCTGTTTCTTTGCGTTAAAATAATGCGGTGAGTGAACATAAACGTTGTTTTCGTTTTCCTTTATTGCTTGATGATGATTAAATACGCATAATTTATCATTGTCTAAAACACTAAAACACTATCTATTCAATTAAAAATGAAAAAAATAATTCTGCTATCGGCTCTCCTCTTTTCCACGTTGGTTATCTGGTTCACCTGCTCCAATTGTCGTGCCATTAAACGACAAACCGATTCTCGTCCCGTCACCCATGAAATCTGGGATGGGCTGCTCAAAAAACACGTGGGCACCGATGGCTTTGTGGATTACAAAGCCTTTAAAAACGACACCATTGAGCTGAATCGGTATTTGAAAATATTGGAAAAAGCCCATCCTAATGACAAAAATTGGAGCAGAAATGAGCAAATGGCGTATTGGATTAATGCATACAATGCATACACCATTAAACTGATTCTCAACAATTACCCGGTATCCAGCATCAAAGACATCAAAAAGGGTGTTGCTTTTGTTAATTCTGTGTGGGACATAAAATTCATTCATATTGAAGGCTTTACTTACGACCTGAATAATATTGAACACAACATCCTTCGCCCGGTTTTTAAAGATGCTCGCGTACATGCAGCCGTCAATTGTGCTTCTTATTCCTGCCCAAAACTGCCGAATGAAGCCTACACTGCCGGAAAAATAGAGGAGCAATTGGAACAATCTATGCGCAATTTTATCAACGATCCGTTGCGCAATCGAATCACCGGGCAAAAAGCAGAAATTTCGGAAATTTTTAAATGGTTTAAAGGCGATTTCGAGCGCGATGCTGGTTCCCTGCGCAAGTACCTCAACCGCTATGCCAATGAAAAAATGACCGACCAAACACCTATTAGTCACATAGATTACGACTGGAAATTGAATGAACGTTCAAGGTAATAACGATATGGCAATAACTGTCTTTTTGCGCTAATAGTGGGGCAATTTCAGCAAAAAAATGGGCAATTTGAAAGAAAAAAATCAGATAAGATGGTTACTTTATTATAACACGGTTGCTTATAGGGGGTTATATTTTTTATCAAAGCGGCCCTCCGTGACGCGAATGGTATCTTTTTTGTCGCTGCGGACGGCAGTGAACTCAAAGCGTCCGGCACAGATATTGTTGAGGGTATCAAGTGTAACAATCTCTACCCGGTAAGGGAATAGGGTATCTAACTCGTACTCAGTAAAACCGCTAATGGTTGGTGCTCTTAGAAAAAGTACTCCTCTGAGTTTATGCTGCCGCCAGTTTAATTGGCCTGGTTTATCAAATTTGGAAGCAGACATATTAATAAATTCTCCCATTGAATCCTTGGGATAACTCCTCGCGCTCACCCCCCCAGCCATTGTTATAATATCGGCCTGTACCGGTTTCGTCATAATACATGTCTAAGGGACGCGTAGAGGGGTCAAAGATACCCAGAGCAATATTCGCTACCCAGGGTTTTCCATTGAGCAGGCAGCCAAAGGTGTTTTCTCCGGTTTTTGTGGCGGAGGGCAGGCCCCAGGGGTTGTCGGGTAAAGGCTCCTCCGATGGTTCGTTCTTATCTTTACAGCAGGCCAAAGGAAGCATGAGCAGCAACGTGAGTGCTGCAAACAGAAAAGGAGCAAAAGTGGATTTTGACATAAAAGAAAAATTAAAAAATGTTAAAAAATAGCGGGTTGATTGTTTGTATTAAGTAGGTAAATTTAGACTTTTGACACATCTCTCCGGCCCCGCATACATAGACAGGGTAGGAGTCATGTAAAGTTGACAAACTCGGGATTTTTGCATTGGTTTTTTCGATATAAATTAGACCCTGAGATTGATTTTGGGTTGTTTTTTAGATTTTTTTAGGAAAGGTTGGGGTTGTCTTTTCT
>Ga0209181_10001281_pt1 | contig 44695 bp, 34 predicted proteins | sample MAT05_FD_187208 | JGI IMG/M metagenome (GOLD analysis project Ga0209181, IMG submission 187208) | Freshwater microbial communities from Lake Fryxell liftoff mats and glacier meltwater in Antarctica - MAT-05 (SPAdes) (version 2) | ecosystem: Environmental > Aquatic > Freshwater > Ice > Liftoff... | reverse complement strand
AAACCGTCAGGAGCACACCGTTAAGTGGTTGCCGCGGACGGAATTTTTTGAGTAGCGCAAGGAAGCCCTGCCACTCCGCTTTGTCGACTGATTCGTTACTCTCCTGTGTCGTGTAGCGACCCGCCGTGTCGATCAGCACCGCCTCGTTGGTGAACCACCAATCACAGTTGCGAGTACCGCCAATGCCACGAATCGCCGCTTTGCCGAATTGCTCGGCTAAAGGAAAGGTCAATCCGGCGTTAATCAGTGCAGTGGTCTTGCCGGAGCCCGGTGCGCCGATGAAGGCATACCACGGTAGCTGATAAACATACTGTTTTGACAAGCCCGAAAGAAAACCACCCTTTTCGGTGCTCGAAAAGCGAGTCTTTTTGAGGATGTCAGAGGCGTCTTTGAACCGTTTGTTGAGTTCTGCAACCTCTTCCGAACCTGCAGCAGGCCCGTCGCCCGGTTTTGCCGAGCTTTGCATTTTTGCGAGCTGACCGAGTAACGCCGCATTGACGTTGCGCTCGCGCCACCAACGCACAAAAAGCTTGATGAACCAGAGCGCCCAGACTATGCCAATCAACGTCCAGCGTATCCATGGGGGGGCTAGAGGTGGGTAGCTGGCAACTTCAATCAACGGCCCTACGAACCAGATCACTGCCGACAAAAGCAGCAACATCAGGATCGTTAGCGTCGTCCGGTTAAACAGCTTGCTGAAAATCATGCGCAGGTAATACATCATTGTTTCCCCTGGCCTGCTGGAGCAGGTGCCACCTGCGTAGGGGCCGTGCCTGCTGCGGCAGCTGACGCTGCAAACTCGCGATCGCGCTCGGCGGGTGGTACCAACAGCGTGACCTCCACGCGACGATTGCGTGATCGACCTTCTGGTTTTTTATTGTCATCGATGGGTTCCGCGTCACCCATACCCTGAGCATTGGTGCGGTCGCGGGTGGTGAGTTTCGAGTCGATCATGCCACGCACGACAGCGGCTCGCGCCTGCGACAGCTCGTAGTTGGATGGGAAGCGCAGACTGCGAATCGGCTGGTTGTCGGTGTGGCCGACAATACGCACCGCACCGGGCACCGAATTGAGCGCATTAGCGACCCGATCAATCACCCTGACATAGCGTGCTTTGACGTCGGTGGAACCGCTATCAAACATGCCGTCGCCCAGAAGCACGATGATGCTTCGATCTGCCTGATCGTCCACGGTGACAAGCTTCTCATCGATTTCGGGTTGCAAAAATTTGCCGAGGCGAGCGACCGCGGCAGGGGTTGGTTTGAGCTGCTGCGCCTTGGGCGGACGAATGGAATTGATCGCGCTAAACACGGGGCTCGACTTGTCCGAAACAAGAAAGTAATACAGAAAAAAAATGCCCGTCAGAAGCGCAAGCACGGCACCGACCGTTATCCAAAGCGGCATAAAGCCCCATTTGGATTTGCCATCAGCGATTGCGCCTCGCCAATTGAGCGATAGCGCCTTTGAGTACTCCCCGCGAGCGCCATCCATGATCTCGACGAGACGCCGACGCAATGTGTCAAGTTGCGAACGACCGTTGTCGACCACACCAAAACGGCCTTCAAACCCCAGGGCGATACAGACCGCCATGAGCTCGATCAGGTCGATGTGTTTTTTCGGATCCTGCACCAGACGTGCGAGCACCTGATAGAACTTTTCGCCACCCCAGGTCTCATTGTGGAACGTGACCAACAATGAATGGCGCGACCATTGCCCGCCACCGCCCCACGGGGTTTTGGCTGCCGTTTCATCAAGTGCGGTACACAGCGCATAACGAGCCGCGATGACTGTTTCTGGCGGCACTTGCGATTCACGTGCGCGACGCTCAAAAAGCTGCACTTGCTCGACCAGATAGTCGCGAAGTTGAGCGGGGTCGGGATGATGCGCGGTGACGCGGATTTGTGGGATCAGATTGAGCAGGGGATTAGCTGCAACCGCCAGAGAATTGGCGCCGCTTAATACTTCGGGCAGGTCGGCGGCGAGTTGAGCGGCGCCGATGCCGGGGCCGGGGCCCGGCATCGACGGCATGGCCATCGTCGGATTGGCGCTCAGGGGCACAGCCCCTTGCGGGTTCGCGAGGATCGCGAATGGATCAAGGTTGGCGGGAGTTGTCATGCGCGAATCGCCCAGAATTCAAGTTTCAGGCCGGGCCAGTCACCCGCGATGTGCATCGCGAGTCCGCCGGAGCGCTCGAGTCCGCGCCAGAATTCGCTGGACGTATCGAGTTCGAAATAGTTGTTGCCCGCGTGATACGGGATTTGTCGCGGAGCCACCGGCAACGGACGCAAGCCGACGCCAGGCAAGTGCAAATTCACCAGATCGCGAATCTTCTCGACCGGACCAATCTTGACCTGCGTCGGGAATAGTTTGCGCACCTGCTCGCCGGGCAATTCCGACGCGACCGCAAGTACAAACACCGCACTCGTGATGAGCGATTTGTCGGCGATAACAGCAACGCGCACGCCGTACGCACGTTCCAGCAATTCAATCTGGAATGCATTTTGCTCAAGAACCATCGATAGCGAGCGACGCAAGTCCTGCATCACAGGCGTGAAGCAACCAGCCAGATCGTCGTGGCTGTAGGTCGGGTAATCACCGGGTCGACGCGAATCACGCGTGAACGTTGTGAAATCGCCTGCCAGTGCGAGCAATTCAGCGTAAAGTCGCTCAGGATGCAGCGTGCGCAATTGCGACAAGTGAACCACCAAGGGTTCAGAACGGTTCACCAGTTGCAACATCAAAAAGTCAGCGATCTCTGACACGCCGCCTTTGCCCGGAGCGGACAGCCGGGCTGCGAGCGCTTCGCCACGATGATGCATCAGGCCCGCAAGTTCACGCAAAAAACCGGATAGCACGCTGCTTTCATGAACGACAACAATCGTTGGAATAAACGATTCACCCAACGCTACCGACAAATCATTGCGTCGTTCGGTGACATGGCAAACGCCGATCGTCATCCAGCCTTCCGGGATTTCGCCATCGGGCAGCAGACGCATGCGCAACTGTGCGTTTTGAATCGGAGCGGGCTCGCCACCGACCGAATTCTGATCGGCTATATCCTCGTCAATCACGCTGTAGCGCGCAAGGGATCGGGCATCATCGTCGAACGATACCTCTTCGCTGCCGGTGCGGTACATCGGCAGGCAAAGCGAGACGCGTTTGCCCTTCAGCGTTTCAGGAATGTCGATGGCCTTCGGTGGCGCGTTTTGTTCCGGGAACGAAAACGTTGTGCCGTCGGGCATGACTCCGCTCCCGCGCGAGATCGCGACCTTGCCAATCGCCAGTGAGGTCTCGTCCAGCTGCAAGCTTTGAAAGCCCCAGAAGTGTCCCTCACTTGCCAATCCGCGCTGATGCTGTGAGTGTTCGCGATGGCGTTCACCCTGCTGAAAATGCTGTGGCCGAAGGAACATCCCCTCTGACCAGACAACTCGACTGCGATCACCCATCTTGCTATTCCTCGGTCTGTGGCGGGACTAAAACGACTTGACAACTTCTATGTTTTTCTCAACAGCCTTTTTGTAATTCTCAACCTTTTCCTTCAAGTCGGCTATCACCTTTGTATACCGCGCAATGGCGTCAATGATTTTTGGAACATTCTCGGCGACCACAGCGATCAACCCCGGAACGTTGCCGTCACCCGCTGCCTTGACACCGTCACCCAACGCCTTGAGAGCGTCTGATAGATCCACCTTGGCTTGTTCAAGGAGGGCTTTGACCTCCTGATAGTCGTCCATCGCCTGATTGACGAGCTTGATGTTGTCGTCAAGCAACTGCTTTGCCTTGTCCATTTTTTCGTTTGCTTTATCAACGAATGCCTTGGTGTCTTCGATGGTCTTGGCAAGTTTGTCGGTGGGATCAGCCATAAAAGCGCTCCGGACTAATGGGTTGGTGAGGTCGCAGCGCTCGCCTGGCTCAATGCCAAACGGGTGCCAATGAGCTGATGGTGAACTTCGTCTAGCACGCGTTGCAGCGCTTCGCCCGATACTGCGTACCGCGTGGCAACCACGCGGGAAGCTGCGCCGAAGGATTTGGCATGCATACTGAGCAACAAGCAATGCGCCGCGACGGCGCGATCCGGTGCATTTTCGATTCGATGCAGGACACGAGGCAGCGGAAGGTCGTTGGCATTGACCTTAAGCGGCAACAGTGCGCGGCAAATCGCCTCTTCACGTTCCGGATTGTCAGTCTTCGCGAGCGCCTCAATCAGGCCGGGAATCGCTGACTTTCCGGTTTCGCCCATTTGGGACAACGCGGTAATGGCGGCGATGGCTGTCTTGTCGTCTTCCGTCGCCGCGATTTTGGCTAATGCAAGTGGTGCGACACCACCCGGATTGAGTCGAGCCAGCGCGGCGTACCCGGCAATTCCAGTCGGCAAGAGCGCCTGACCTTGTAGCGAACGGATCACATATTGTTCGACGCGCTGTTTGTTATCTGAAGAGTTGCCCGCGCTGAGGGCGAGCGCTGCGAGGCCTTCGGCGGTCCAGTTGACAGGTGTTGCGCTGGCAGCCGCTTGCGCAATGAAGCCGGCGCCTCGAACAGCGAACGGCGTCGTAGCGCGCAGCGCGACTTGCCGCATATTGCCGTCTTCAACAAAAAGCATCTGGGCAAGGCCGGGCCATGCTGGGGGCGGAATCTGGCCCAATTGAGCCAAACCGTGCGCCGCAAAAGTTCGCACCGGTGGCGCATTTTCAACAGTGATAAGTGTGGCCAGACAATTTGCCGCCGCGAGCTTCACAGCGTCACGTTTGACGCTACCCAACGCGACGGCAGCGATCTGACAGGCGACCGGGTCAGCGCGTGAAAGCTCGACGCACGCTGTGATAGCGTCTACACATTCGTCAACCTGTGCCTCGGGCTGCACGGTCATGGCCAGCGCGTGAAGCCGAAGCTCCGGATCGTCCGACAGCAGACCCTGGCGCATGCGCTCGGGCGACCAGGCTTCGATCTTGGGGAGCTCCGGCAGCGTTTCGGCTGCTACCACGTCAGAATTCATGACAAGATCATCAAACGATATTGCCGATGCCCGGCGAATATAGCGGCGACACGATGGAGGTCGCTATCACCACACCGGAAGTCATCACGGTTGCCGTAGCCAACATGACTACAGGCGCGGTAATGGTGATCGCGGCGGCGGCGGTGATGGTCACCGCTCCACCAGCGGTGACGGAAACAACACCGCCCCCTGTCAACGTAATCGCGCCGCCAGCTGTCATGCTGATCAGTCCACCCGCCGAGAGCGTACTGGCGGCACCCACGGTAACGCTCTTGGCCGCACCGATCGTACTGGTCTGTGCGCCGCCCACTGTAGTTTTGTCGATGCCACCGATCGTGGCGTCACGCATACCACCAATCATCTCGGTTTGTTTGCCAAGTATCTTGGTATCGTCGGTTGCCATCACCATTGCCGAGCGCGTGGTGCAGGATTCAGCGTACTTCATTCCGGTGGTGACTGAATAGCCCTGCGCCGACATGACGGCAGTCTTGCCCACCGTCGTGTAGCTGTCATCACCCACAATGATCGCCGTGCGGTCACCTTTGACCATATTGGTCTGATCCTTCAGGATCATGTTGCTCTCTTTGCCGTTGACGGTGAAATTGTGGTTTCCCTTGACCGTTTCCTGGTGGTGGCTGCCCGTTTCCTCGCGCAGGCTTCCATCGACCTGCTGAGTGCGACTACCGTTCACCACATTGGTCTGGTTTCCCTTGACCGTGGTGTGCTGATCGCCTTTGATGGTGCTGGATTGGTCTTTGTCGATCTGATTGGTCTGGTTGCCTTTGATGACGTGACGATCATCATTGACCACGAAGCGGTCATCATCGTTGTCAATTCGCGTTGAACGATTGTGGCCCACCATGCGTGACTCATCCGCTTCGACGACGGTATCCAGATTTCTCTGTGCGTGAACGTAGAGTTGCTCTTTACCTTTCAAATCCTCCATCCGGATTTCATTAAAGTCGGTGGCAACGCCGCCTTTGCTGGACCGCGACTTGATGCCGCTCGCGGTCTTGTTGTCGGGTAGGCCGTAGGGTGGCATCAGATCAGCGTTGTAGACGCTGCCGGTAATCAGCGGATGGTCGGGATCGCCGTTCAGGAAGTCCACGACGACCTCATGTCCGATACGCGGGATGTGAATCATGCCCCATTTTTCGCCAGCCCAGGGCGTGCTGACGCGAATCCAGCAGCTGCTGTTCTCGTTCTTCGTGCCGATGCGATCCCAATGAAACTGGACTTTCACGCGGCTGTATTTGTCGGTGTAAATCTCTTCGCCTGCCGGGCCGACGACTACGGCTGTTTGCGGGCCCAGAGTACGCGGCTTTTCGGTCAAGAGTTGTGGGCGATACGGCAGCGTGGTCGGCTGCGAGGTGACGGTAATTCCCCAGTCGGCATCGCCCTCACCACTGCCCGAGGACATACGCGCGTTATTACGGAAGAAATAAGTGGCCGCTACCGCTAGGTACTCGCGGTTTTGATCTTTCCGTGGGCAACGCTCCAGCGAAAAACGGTAGCCCGGAGCCATAGTGCGAACTGTAGTGTGGCCCTGACAGCGCTCGAATTCGGCCTGAAGTCCCTGAAGGCCAGTCGTAGCGTAGTTTTCACCGTCGGCGAGCTTGACGTAGCCACCGGGCCATTCGTAGTGCTGATACCGGTCGTGCGAGTGGCCCATCGGGTTGGTACGCTTGACGGCCAAATCTGCCTTCGGATGCTCAAAGTCGTAGTCGTCCGAGAAATACTCACCCGAGTCGATTTCTTCACGCAGCAGCCAGCTATTGAAGTGCTCTTCATCTGCCACCGTGGCGGCGTCCGCGCCGTAGTATTTGATCGATGGCTTGCCCGCCAACGGCGGGTGCTGGGTCATGTCGTCGATCATCACCATCGTGTGTGAACCCTCGGCATGTTGAAAGTAGAAGTAGATGCCCTCTTCTTCCATCAGCCGCATGACAAAGTTCATGTCGGTTTCCTGATACTGCACGCAGTAATCCCAGGCGCGATAGGTGCGAGTGAGCTTTTTGCTGAGTGGATACCCGTAAATACCCAGAACTTCGGTAATGATGTCTGGTACCGTCTTGAATTGAAAAATTTTGCAGTCGCTGCGGCGGCTGGCGATCCATAACCACGGACGAAGCTTGGCCGTGTATACCAGGTGCTCGCCTTCACGACCGGCGCTGGCGAAACGCGTGCAGATGCCGTTGAAAGGGCGCACTCCGGCTCCCTTTTCGGTCTCCACTTTGAGAGTAACGTCCTTACCAAGGATCGCTTTGGCTTGCAGGCCAGATTGTTTGCTATGCAACACCACATCGAGTTCGAATGGGATGGACAGCGCTTCGGTGCCAGTCATTTGGCGGAACCACACCGCATCTCCAAGCGGCGTGGTGATATCGACCAGGCGTTCATTTGCCATTTAAAGTGTCCTCATCATGATAGGTGTCAGGGCGCGCAGCGTTGGATTAGTTCTCACCAGTGCTTGACCTTGAGATAGTTCTCGGCGTTTGCGCTCAATGTGGAGAAAGTGGAGGCGAGTGTCGCCAGATGCAGAGCGCCTTTGGCGCGATCAGACAACGAATCTGGCGATATCGCTTCGACCACATAACCCTGACCCGCAGCGAGCACCATATCGCAAAAGTGAAAGCTGTTTTCAGTAGTGTCAGCTTTCCACTGTGCAGCCGCCAAGCCTTTAAGTTGGTCCCACACGCGCATCATGCGGCCTTCATCGAGGTTCGCGAAACTCCAGATATGCGGCGTATCGCCGCCTTCGGCCTTGATATCGTCAGCGAGCGTGGCGGTCTTTGAACCGATTGGGCGCTTCTCGCCCGGTTTGAAGGCCCGCACACTCAGGTACGCGCCACCGGATGGGCTCAGTATGTTGAGCGATGCAAATCCAGGGCCGTGCCCATTGGTTCGTGAAGGGTGCCAAATGCGAAGTGTGACCATATGACCAGATGCGCAAAACTCGGTTAACACGGATAGCAGGCAAAAAAGTCAGCCAGCAACGTTAAGGACGGAGTGCGGGTTGCAAATACGACATTTACGCCGACACTTGCTGCAGCAGTGGCTGCCGCATTCACGGCAGAGATCAGCGCCAAAAAATCAGGCCCGAACCACCCTTTGCGCCAGCCATTTTCCCGATGGCATACGAACCACATCAAAGCGCATGGTGTCGCCGATTTCCACAAAGTCAAACCCCGGCGCGACGACGTGACCGGCGAGGAATTGCACATCGCCACGACCATCTTTTCGGGCAATCATGCCGTAACCATTGGCGAGTGATTTCACGGTTCCGGAAATCGCGTTCGCAGCGAACGAATCATCGTTGGCAGAAGTAGATTGCGGCGCGGCCTTACGTTCGCTTCCAGCCACAACAGGCATCGGCTTAAACAGCGCCGAAACCGGTGAGACCTGATATTCATTTCGCGCCCGATCACGCAAATCAATCACGCGGTCGCCCGAGACCACAACCTTGCCAGCGGCTGGCAGCAAGAGTTCGAACAGTTGCAATGAGCGTGATTCCAGTTTCAGGCGCAGCGGTTGCCATTGCATTTGCGACCCGACGGTCACGATGACGTCCGCACCGCAAATCGCCGCTGACTCAGCCGCGTCCAGCGCCAACCCTGCGCCCATATCCTCGGCGTTGATGTGCGGTGTGGTGGATACGGTGAACCCCGCCGCCACCGCTTCGCCATCGCCAGGATTGGCTTTGGCACGACACCAGCGCTGATCGACGAGATCGGTCTGTTCGAGCGTGAACCCGAGTTGCGAGCCGACGATGAGTCTCGCGTAATCCTGCAAACCGCCAAGCGACCACGGCCGCGAAATCGGAGCGAGTTCGGCGAACGCCGCAGCGTCCTGTTGCCAACGTTGGCCGTTGACGATCAGGCTGATCGAACAGCGCTTTTCTGAAATGACTGACATTTATCCCCCCGGCTTATCAAGTTGATTGGCATTATCAGCCAAATCCCAGTTCAGACAAAGCAGCCCGGCGTCGGAATCGGCACCATTCACTGCCTCGCCATTACTGGCGATTTTGCAGATTTTCACGAGCCCTTGGTTTTAAACAGCTTCAGGCTGCTACGTCTATTGCATAGGGGCTAGTGCTCTATTTTATATATAGTCGACTATTGCCAAATTTTGCCGTTATCCCCTATGGCAGCGTCATTTAGAAGAAAAGCTATTAATGGATTTTAAGCGGGAATAGTTACGGAAGCAAAAATATCAACACCGCAATGACAATCAGAATCACCACGATTGCTGCGACGATTTTGACGCCCATGCCCTTCGCTGCGTCGTTCTGATAATCGCGTCCCTTGCCACGTAGATCCGCAATGGACGCTGGCGTTGCCGCGGATTTTCCGGCCGGAGCCGACGGCGCCAGCAGCGCGCCGACCTCGTCGGCACTGAGTGCGGCGGCTTGTGACGTTCGCTCAGTCGGCGCGGCTTCCGCCCTGCGCTGTGGCACCCAGCCCAGCGCAGTGCGGAATTCGGCCATGCTCTTGAAGCGATCAATCGCGCGTAAGGACAGCGCTTTTGCGACTGCCGCCGAAAACGCGGGGGAATACATATTTTGTGGCGCAAGGGCTGCGAGCGGTGGCAATGAATCACGCACGATACGACTGGTTGCGGGCGTTGGTGGCTGCCCCGTCACCAGAAAATAAATGACCGCGCCCAGGCCGTAGACATCCGTCCAGCGGCCCTGCTCCATACTGCCATCTTCGACATATTGCTCAATCGGCGCGAACCCCGGCTTGAGGATCGTGGTCAACGCCTGCGTCATACCGCCCAGCACCTGTCGTGCCGCGCCAAGGTCGAGCAGCACGGTCTCGCCCGCCGCCATCACCAGAATATTGTCAGGGGAAATATCGCGATGAATGACCCGATGCGCATGCAGCTCGGCCACGGCGTCAAACACCGGAGACATCCACGCCTGAACCTGCGCCTCAGTCGGTCGCGTCGCGGTACGCATGCGCACCTCGCGCAAGGTTTTGCCGGGGTAGTACTGCATCGCCATGTAGGCGGTTTCGTTTTGCTCCCACGCCTGATGCACCGCGACCAGCGCCGGATGCGCGAATTCGGTTAACAGATTGGCCTCGCGCAGAAAGCCTTTTAACCCGTATGAATACGAATTTGCAAGCTCGGTCGAGAGTGGCACCACTCGCCCGTCGGCGAGCCGACCGGCAATGGCGGTCGGCAAAAACTCCTTGATCGCAACCGTACGATTGGTGCGCGTGTCCCGAGCCAGGTAAACCACGCCAAAACCGCCCTGGCCGATAAGCCCGGTGATGGCGTAATGAGAAAGCGCTGTGCCCGTGGCTAGCGCGTCGATGGTGGTGGGTGCAGACTGGCTCATGAGCGCTAAGGTTATCGAAAAACTACGCCGGAACGAACATGCCAGCTACCGACAAGACGCCAAATCGCCTCGTAGTGTGACAAAGTGCCGACAAACACGCTCCGCTGGGGCCTCGTCGCGTTTTCGTAACGCATTGCGTCTTTATGTTTGTCGGCTTAAACGCCATAATGAGCAGGTTTCCCGCGATTCGGCCCTGATGGATACACCGTCCCAGCAAAACCTTAACCAATTGCCCATCGGCTCAACGTTGGGCGACTTCACCATCACCGGCATTGTCGGCGAGGGTGGTTTTGGCATTGTGTACCTCGCGTATGAGGCCGCACTGGATCGCGTTGTCGCGATAAAAGAGTATCTGCCCTCATCAATTGCGGGGCGTACCGGCAACCAGTCGGTGATGGTGCGTTCTCAGCTTAACTCCAACGCGTACGCCTCAGGACTCAAGAACTTTCTGCGTGAAGCGCAGATGCTCGCAAAGTTTTCGCACGCTGCGCTGGTCGAAGTACATCGTGTCTGGGAGCAGAATTCCACCGCCTATATGGCGATGCGTTTCTACGACGGTAAAACGCTGCGTGAATGGCGACTGGTCAACGAAGACTTTGATGAGACGCGGATTCGCCGCCTGCTGGAGCCCGTGTTTGATGCGCTGTCGCTGTTGCATGCGCAAAACGTGATTCACCGCGACGTCTCGCCGGACAATATTTTGATGCGCGGATCAGGAACCCCGGTACTGCTTGATTTGGGCGCGGCGCGGTTGGTGATTGGCGGCATGACCCAGGCGTTGACCACCATCCTCAAACCGGGCTATGCACCGATTGAGCAATATGTCGACGACGGTACGATGCCGCAAGGCCCGTGGACCGACGTTTACGGACTCGGCGCGGTGCTTTATTACATGCTGACCGGGGTTGCGCCACCGCAGGCCGTCGCGCGAATGATCACCGATCCTTTGCGCAATATCGCCAACGTCGTGCGTGTCCCGGTGCCGGAGGCGTTTCTCGAATCCGTCGTCAAGTCGCTGGCGGTTCGCCCGGAAAATCGCTTTCAGTCAGTCGATGAATTGCGCGATGCGTTGGGCTGGACCGATCCGCTTCCCGCGGAGCCGCGTACCCAATACGCCCGCACCGAATACGCCACTCGCGGCAAGTCGTCGTCATCGGCGGTTAGCGGTACCGGTCCAGTCACAACCGGCTCCCTACCTGTTGCCGCACCTGTGTTGCCGACGGCTGTCGTTAGAACACCAACGATGCCGCCCGCGCAGACGCCGACGCCGACGCCGGCACCCTATGTTGCGGCGGCGGTAGTTATGCCCGCTATGACGCAGCCCCCAGTTACGGGAGCTAGAATTGTGCCGGTTGTTCCATCGGTCATTGTGCCCGATGACGACGACAAAACCGTCATCTGGAAAGCCGCTGCTGTCACCGCCCCCAAAGCGGTGCCTCCGCCTCCTGCCGCCAGGCCGCCCGTGCAACCCGCCGAGGTCACGCGTACCAAGGCCTATGGCGATGCTCCAGCAGGAGCGAGCAAAACCTGGATGTTCGTTGCATTAGCTGCTGTGGTGGCTGCCGCTGGCGGCTATTTTGCGTTCAACCGTCCCCCGTCGACGACGCCCGCGCCTCCTGTTCCTGCTGTGGTGGAGCCGAAAGTGACACCGCCTGCCCCTGCTTCGCCGCCCCTGGCCGTCGCACCACCCGCACCTTCACCGTCGGTAGCTGCAGCGCCGTCGCCGGTGCCCGCTCCGCCAGCCCCAGTCAAGACACCAATAGTCGTAGCGCCACCACCCGTCGTCGCTCCGGCCCCTGGCAGTGGAGCCGAGGAAGAGCGCATTGCTAGGGCAAAACAGGAAGCCAGAGACAAAGCCAGGCTCGAAGTGCAGGACAAAGCCGCAAAAGCAAAATCAGACGCTGACGATCGCGCGAAAAAGCTTCGCGTCGAAGCCGAAGAACGGACTGCTGCACTGCGCGCTGAGCAAGAGGAAAAAGCGCGTCGGGCACGTGAAGACGAAGAACGTCAGGCTGCAGCTCGCGCAAAACAGGAGGCTGATCGCGTCAAGGCGACGGCAAGCGTTTCCCCGCCTGGTGGCGGGCTGGTTGTGACACCTGTGCGCCGAACGGTAGAGGAATTGTCATCGCTGGGTTCTGCTGCGTTCAAGCGTGGTGACGTGGCTGCCGCCCGTGTCGCATGGAACGAATTGGTGACCCATCCAGAAGCAACCGCTCGATCAAAAGCGATTGCGTTCAACAATCTGGCCGTGAGCTACTGTCAGGGTGGCGACGAAAGCAACTGCGAGCGCATGTATGCGTCAATGCTGCGAGCGGATCGTGCCTACGGTTCCGAAGTTTCGGAACGAGAGATGGCGCAGTTCAAGCGGGCGTATGACCGCGCGGCCCGGCAGGTGCGCGGCCCCGGTTATTGATCCGGTGCTCGCGTGTAAGGCTGCTGCCCTACGTAAAAAACTCCAGTAGTTCGGCCGCCCTCGAATAGGCATCGCGCTGCCCCAATCCGATCAACGCGTTGATGAAATCCGGCTCGAACAACAGATAGCTTGCGAGCGACGCGCCACCGGCGTCGCTGATCAATCCGCCCAGCGCCTTGCGTGTCGCCAGCGGCATGTCCTTAGCGTGTTTCAGCGCCAATGCATCAAGCGATTGCGACGGCTGCATTGCAAACACCCGAACCGGTCGATAGGGCAACACCGAGGCAACCGAGGGCGGTAGCTGCTTCAACGTCTCAGTAACGCGCTGAGCCTGCTCCACGTCGGCTTGTAGAGTGTCGTGAAAAACGCTCGCCATCGCGTGCGCAGCGACTGCGCTCAAACCGGGCCTCACCTGCGTTGGCGCGTCCCCGGCCAACCCCGAGCGTTTAGGCTGCCCCACCCCGATCACCATGATGCGATCCGCCCCCAGATGCATCGCTGGCGACAGCGGTGAGATCTGGCGCATGGAGCCGTCGCCGAAAAATTCACCCTGGCCATCGACCGTGATCGGAATCGCCGGGAAAACAAACGGAATGGCGCTAGACGCCATCAGGTGATCCACGCCAATGTTCTGAAATTCGGCGCGACGTCCAGGACGACTCCAGGTCTGCGATTGGTCGTCGTCTTTGCCGTGACAAAACGTCCAGTGCACACCGCTCGAATAGCTAGACGCAGTGACCGCAACGCACGAGAGAATGTTGGTGGCGAGCGCTCGGTCTATCCCAGCAAACGAGACCGCTTTTTTTAGCGTGTCAGCCAACGGTGCATTGTCGAGAATCGCGCCATGCGCCAGCGCGCCACGGGAAAGATTCAGAGCGGCGAGATACTTGTTGCTGCCGGGCAACCATGAGCTGGCCGACGTTTTATTGAGTTGATAAACGTCGTGTGAACGCATCTTCTGCCAGAAAATCGCCAGATCATCGAACGCCCGAAAACCAACCTCGGCTTCCCCGGCAAGACAAGCAGCGTTTATAGCACCGGCTGACGTGCCAACCAACACCGAAAATGGAAACTGATCCGCAGGCAACTTGCCGGTTTGCGCCAGCATGCTGGCCATGGCCTTCAGAACGCCGACCTGATAGGCAGTACGTGCACCACCGCCCATCAGCACCAAAGCACGCGCGGTGCTCGGCTGTTGGGACAGCGCGGAAAAAATGATGGTACCTAACGCCATAGTTGTGCTGCGAGCTTAGCGCATGCGGCCCATCATCGAGTGTCGGACGGCTTGTGGGCGATGACAACGAGGGCTGCAACCGCGCGTCCGGCCTCCATTCGCACGGTGGCCTCATTCAGATCGAAATTCACAAATCCTGCTTCAGACAACGCCTCAAGCACGTAAGCTGCACTGTGACGGTAACGCCCGGTGTCACCAAGATCAAAACCGGCGCCTCGATCATCGGGTTGCTTTTCAACGGTGAATGCAAAAATGCCAGCGTCCCGCATTGCCGCGAACGCAGCTTGCATCAGTTCGTCCAGCGCGCCAAAGTACTCCAGCGTGTCAGCTGCAAAAATCAGATCGTGCGCATGAAGGCGAGCGCGCAAAAAAGCGGTTCCTTCGGCGACAAATAGCGCGTCGTAAAGTGACAAAGCTCTGGCCTTTTCGATCATGCGTCCAGATAGATCAACGCCCACCAATCTTTTCGCCAGAGGCCTAAGCAACGGCGCACATAGCCCCGTGCCACAACCGAAATCACAAACTGATGCGTCTGCCAGAGGCAAGCTCGGTTGCAGCGCAGCCATCAACACTTCCGGCGCACAGTAGTGCAGTGTGTTTCGCAGTAATGCATCAAAATAATCAGCGCTGTCGTCGAACGTTTTTCGCACAAAATCGTCGGTCGCACGCTTGGGTACGGCCTCATGCGAATACGCCGCGAGCAAGTGCAGCGCCGTCGGATCGCCGGGCGCAACTTTAACCCAGTCGCGCAGCACGGCGATAGCCTCAGCGCGCTTGTCCTGCTTCAGCAGGGACCACGCCAACGGTCGATAAGCGGCAACGCGATCAGGATCGGTCGTTAGCACCCCGTGCAGTAAGGATACGGCTTCTTCACGATTTTCAACGTAGGCATGCAGCAACTCACCGAGAAAAAAACGCGCATCGACATCAGCGGAGTCAATTCGCATTGCACGGCGGAACAAACTAGCTGCTTCACGGTCACGTGAATGCGTGACCAAAAATCGCCCAAGTGCAAGCAGAGCAAAGACGCTCTCTGGTTCGCCTTGAAGTAAGCGTCTCAAGCGATCTTCCTCGCCCGCTTCTGACATGGCAATATTGGTCGGCACAGACGTGCGCTTCAGTAAGCGTCAACCGTGATCATGGACGATGTAGCGTCACCAGCCAACCCATCACCGGTCGCCCAGCTTCCGCTCTCAATTTAACGCGCCGTATCGCCAACATGCGTAGACCGGATGTAGTGGCTGCCACTGAAACATGCGGCAAGCTGTGTGAATAGCGACCGCTCGTCAACAACCGATGTGGCGAGCTGTCGTCATCCAGCGCTTCGACGGTAAAGATAACGTGACCGTTGGGACGCAATGCCTTTGCCGACGCTCGCATCGCGTCGTGGAGTTGGCCGAAATAGCACAGCGTGTCGGCCGAGATGACTACGTCAAACTCGTCTGGATGTTCGTTTAGAAAAGCGACCAGCTCGGCTTTATGCAGATCGCTATAAACGTTGCGAGCTTCAGCACCAATCAGCATGCCGCCCGACAAGTCAAAACCGCTGAGGCGTTTTGCCCAGGGCCGAATGAGCGGACCACAAAGACCCGTGCCGCAACCGGCATCGGCAATATCGAGATCGCCCCTTCTATCGGGATGCAAAGCGACCATCGCCTCGCGCACATGCTCCGGCGCGTGGTATTCAAGATCGGCGAGCTTTGCATCGAACGACGAGGCAAAGCGATCAAACACCGATTCAACGTATGCGTCACTGGCGCGCTCGGAGTGATCTGGCTGCATTAGTGCCGCGAGATGGTGCTTGAGTATCGGATTATCGGGCTCTTCTGAGAGCCACTTTTGGTAGTGCACAATAGCTTCTTCGGTACGCCCCAAGTGGATGTAGGCCCGGGCAACATGTTCTCTGGACGCGTTTTGTGGCATCAATACAATCGCACGGCCACAAACATCAACGCCCTCCTCGATCCGACCCAATTCGATCAGCGTTTGTGAGAGGTTGTAAAGCGCATGCGCGAAATCCGGCTGAACCTCGGTGGCACGGCGGAAACAGCGCTCCGCCGCCAGCAGATCGACCGCCACATGCATCGAGCCGAGGTTGTTATAAGCAGCCGCAGCAGCCTGAGTTTCGCCAGCAAGCGAAACGCTCTTGTTGTAGGCCAGTATTGCGTCCTCTCGACGTTCCAGCTTCGCCAGAACGTTGCCGAGGTCGTTCCATCGGCCCGGATCCTCCGGCTTCAACACGATTGATCGGTCAATCAACGAAAGCGCCTCGGCCGTTCGTCCCTGCAGATCGCGTAACGCGCCAGCAAGATGCAGGGCGTCAGGCTCATCTGGCATCGCGACTAATACCGCGTCAAGCATGTGCTCCGCGTTTGCCAATTTGCCATTCGCCAATAACCCTCGCACCAATTCAATGGCCTGCGGCAGAGAAAGGTCAACCTCCCGTTGCGCCGGTACAGGCGCACGCATGCCAGGAGGTTCTATTTTGACGTTAGATTTTTTGACAGGGCTTTTGCGCGGCATGATTGAAGGGACGCGCGAGTCGTCCCGAGTCACAGTTCTCAATCAAAGACGTATTCGAAGTCCCCCGACGCGACAGACAGCGCAATTTTTTTCATCGCCTTGCCTTCGATGGTTCGCTTTAGATATTCCTCTGACAATTTCGGCAGGATTGTGTTGGTCAAAATCGCGTCAATCATGCGGCCGCCGCTCTCAATTTCCGTGCAGCGTGATGCGATCAATTGCACCACTTCGTCTGTGAACGAGAATTCGGATTTGTGGTTCTCCGCGATGCGTTTTTTGATGCGACCCAACTGCAAGCGAATGATGTTGCCAAGCATTTCGTCTGAGAGCGGATAGTAAGGAACCGTTTGAATACGTCCGAGTAATGCAGCCGGGAAGACTTTGAGCAGGGGCTCGCGTAATGCCTTGGCGATATCGTCGGGCTGCGGCATTAACTCAGGGTCGCGAGTCATGCTCATGATGAGCTCGCTACCGACGTTACTAGTCAGGATGATGACGCAGTTCTTGAAGTCAATCGTGCGGCCCTCGCCGTCCTCCATGACACCCTTGTCGAACACCTGAAAGAAAATTTCGTGCACATCCGGGTGCGCTTTTTCGACTTCGTCGAGCAATACCACACTATAGGGCTTGCGCCGTACTGCCTCGGTCAACACACCGCCTTCGCCGTATCCGATGTAGCCCGGCGGCGCGCCCTTAAGCGTTGAGACGGTGTGCGCCTCCTGAAACTCGCTCATGTTGATCGTGATCATATTTTGCTCGCCGCCGTACAACTGCTCGGCGAGTGTGAGGGCGGTTTCAGTCTTGCCCACGCCCGATGGCCCGACCAGCATGAACACGCCAATGGGTTTGTTCGGGTTGTCAAGCTTGGCGCGGCTGGTCTGAATGCGCTTGGCAATCATGTCGAGACCATGGCGCTGACCGATCACACGTTGATTCAAAGTGTCCGCGATTTTGAGAATCGCTTCCACTTCATTCTTCACCATGCGTCCGACCGGGATGCCGGTCCAATCCGCAACCACCGACGCGACGGCCTGTGCGTCAACCGCCGGCAGGATCAGTGGCGATTCGCCTTGCATAGCGGCTAACTTGACTTGCAGCTCGCTCAATTCCTTGAGCATTGCGGCGCGGGCATCGTCGCCCAGCGGCACAGCGGTATCGACTTTGCCGTCGCCAGTACCCCGAAGTTTGCCGCGCAGGTCGAGAATTTGCTCGACGAGCACTTTCTCGTCTTTCCAGCGCACGTCCAGAACTGCGAGCTTTTCCGATGCCTCCGCACGTTTGACCGTCGCTTCGTTCAGGCGCTCACCGACGTGGATGCCGACCGCTGCCTCGCGTTCGATAATGCCGATTTCGACGTCGAGCATCTCAATCTTGCGCAACACATCCTCAACCTCGGGCGGAGTAGCGTGCTGGCTTACGGCGACTCGCGCGCAACTCGTGTCGAGGAGGCTCACGGCCTTGTCCGGCAACTGACGCGCCGGAATATAGCGATGCGAAAGGTTAACCGCAGAGGCGATAGCCTCGTCCAGCAACAACACTTTATGATGTTTCTCAAGCACGGTCGCAACGCCGCGCAGCATGGCGATGGCCTTTGCCTCGTCGGGCTCCGGCACTTGAACCACCTGAAAGCGGCGAGTGAGTGCCGGATCCTTCTCGATGTACTTTTTGTATTCGGCCCACGTCGTCGCACCGATGGTACGCAAGGTGCCACGCGCAAGTGCAGGCTTGAGCAGATTCGCCGCGTCTCCCGTACCGGCAGCACCACCGGCGCCGACCAATGTGTGCACCTCGTCGACGAACAGAATGATCGGTTTCGGGCTTGCCTGTACTTCGTCAATAACTTGGCGAAGTCGTTGCTCGAACTCCCCCTTCATGCTGGCACCTGCCTGAAGCAAGCCGATATCAAGCGTCAACAGCGACACATCTTTCAGTTGCGGCGGAACGTCTCCTTTGGCCAGGCGCAATGCAAAGCCTTCGACGACGGCTGTTTTACCAACGCCTGCTTCGCCGGTGAGGATGGGGTTGTTTTGCCGACGACGCATCAGGATATCGACAATCTGGCGAATCTCTTCATCGCGCCCGGTGACCGGATCAAGCTCGCCTTTTCTAGCTTTCTCTGTCAGGTCAACGGCGTACTTTTTGAGCGCTTCCTGCTTGCCCATCTGCGCGGGTGCCATTGCGCCGCTAGCCTCACCAGGTTCACCGCTGATACCGCTGCCATCGCTTGCGGCGAGTCCATCCTCAGGTGAACCTTTGACAATGTCAGGCAGTTTGTCCGAGAGCGCGTCAATGCCGAGCTTCTCGAATTCTTTGGAAATTCCATACAGAATGTTCCGCAGCCCCATGGTTTTGACCAGACCGACCATGATGTAACCACTACGAACCTGAGCGTCATCGTACTTGAGGGTGCCGTACACCCATGCACGCTCCACTGCGTTTTCAATGTGTTCTGAAAGGTCAGAAATCGCGGTTGCGCCACGCGGCAGTCGGTCAAGTGAGCGTGTCAAGTCGGCCGCGAGTTTGGATGAATCGACTTCAAAGTGGCGCAAGATGCGATGCAGGTCGCTGTCGTTGGTACTCAGTATTTGGTGCATCCAGTGCACGAGCTCGACGTAGGGATTGCCCCGTAACTTGCAAAATACTGTGGCACCCTCAATGGCTTTGTAGAGTAATGGGTTGAGTTTCCCGAACAACGCGGTACGACTGATCTCAGACATGTGATATTCCCCTCGACGATGAAACGGCCAGCCTAAGTGACTCGCACGTTGGTTAATCTCTCTGCATCGAGAATGACGTCATCGACGTCTCGATTGCGCCTCGCGGTGGGCATCCCGAGCCAACTCGTCCAGCCCAGTTGGCCAAACGAACCGAGCCGCACCGCTGGCACTTCTTCTCGTTTTAAAACAATTTGCGCATCCCACGCCAGTTCGACGCCAATGTAGTTGCGCACCCAGTCACGAACCTGCGTGAAGCGGATGCCGCCTGGCAGGTAGCGTTCAAACTCAGTCAACGACATCGCACCAATACGCAAGCGAAACTTATGCTGTACATCTGGCACTTTTGCGCCTGCAATCGCTCCTTGCCCAAGGCGCGATGAAGCGGTGCCCAGTTCGATACGATGTTGACCGCCATCACCTGCGCTTGCCACTGAACTTAATCGAGTCCGATCTTCCTCGGCTAGCCGCAGCCATTGAATGCAGTACTCCTGCATCGCGACAGGCACACGCAGCAGCGCAGCCAAGGCACGAGTGAGGCCTTCCGGATTACGCGTCAATCGCACCAGATGACCGGCGTGATGCAGCTTCAGGTGATCTGGCACCGTATCGCGGTTTTGCAGACTCGGCTGGCCGAGGCCGACGAGACTCGAGGCGTAGCGGCTAAAGTGATCACGCCCAGGTCGGTCAAGACTCGCCGCGGCCTGACAATCTGCCCATGCGCGGTAGAAGAGCAGAATCATGCGGTGCTGAAAAATGTCACAAAAGCGCGCCATCGACTCGTCTTTGTAGTGCAGTATTCGCTCCTGCACATACTCTGTCAAATGCTGCGGCAACGCGCCATTTGGCCCGAATAGGCCGAAGTGATGCACCGAAAGACGGCCCATTCCATTGGCTGCTACTCCCTCGCGGTATTGGTACAGCGCCGATGGTGCGAAAATTAGCGAAGGATTTTGCGTGAGTCGAAGCGGCTCATTGCGCGGACGAGGGGATCTTCCCAACGGGGCATCGCTGACCATGTTGGCGTCAATGTGGCGAAGCGCGTAATAGAAATCAAAGCGGGTCGCGTCGGCAGCAAGCCCCGAAAACAACCGGTCAAGGCGGGCACGCTGAACTGTTGCGCTGTCGACAGCGGAGTTTTCGTTTTTTTTCATGCTCATGCCATCGGTCGCCGTCCGATACGTGGTTTCCAGCTGCCGATATGGCCACGCTGGATGCTACGCAGGGAGAGCTCGGTGAACGCATTGATGCTCACATGACGAGTGAGAAACTGCTCCAGCACCGCGCCTAGCAGCCACGGGCTTACACCTGCAAACGGAATTTCGTCGACTTCAATTTCAAGCGAGACGCCCCGACCAAAAACGATCGGACCGCGATTGGGAACACGTCGATCAACCGCTCGAACCGACATTTTTTGTACGCTACCGATCTGCGCCTCAGCCCCGGGTGCACCCAGCCTCGCGTAAAGCCCCAGCAACTCGCGAAGTGCGCTAGCGCCCTGCTCCGCGTTGAGATCCGTCATCGTCAAATAGTTAAGTCCAAGATGCGAGATGAGTCGCCACGTAATCTCGCGCTCGGCCAACGCAGGTGAAGGTCGCGTCGGACTGACGATGAACTGGATTGCATCAATCGGGGCAGATGACATCAAGGTTAAGTCCGAGGTCGAATTACCCACCGGGGTCAACAGCGACAAGTCACGGTTCGTACACAAAGCCTCAACGGTGACCTGTCGAAGCTCAGAAGAGAATGGAGCCTCTTTCGCATCGACCAGCGACAGGAAGCACTCTGAGCCGATGTAGCCTGTGCGTGGACCCTGTCGCCGGGACTGCTCGGAGAGCACGCGCGGTTCACGCCGCACCGAAAAGTAGGCCCCCGCTCCACGACGATCTACGTCTGCAGCGGCATAAAACGGGTGAAAAGTCAGTTCACGATCAGATTCGTTGTGGTGACCAACTACTTTATGAATGCTGTGAATCTCAAAGTCTAGTGGGCGCGTGCGCTCAATCACCGCGTGGTATTCAAAGCGCGTTGACGTCACCGGAATGCGGTCCGACGTGCGTTGAAACAAATTGACCACGGGCGCACAGTAGAGCGCAAAGTTTGCCACGTCAACAAGCGGCTCCAGAGCGCTATTCGCCTGCTTCAACAAAAGCACAATTTCAAACTTGTTGCCACCAATCTGCCGCAAAGCCCGGTTCAAATCATTGACCGAAAAGAAACGGTATCTCTCGGGAAATGAGAAATACTCATGCAGCAGACGATGTCCGTCGAAGGCACGCGACTCGTGCGGAAGTATTGCCTGTTCGCTTGAAAAGCCCTCGGGCTGAAGTGATTCGGGTGGATAGGGTATGAGGTTCCTGATCGGCAGCCCGCCTGCATGAATCAGAACACCGACGCATTGTGTATGCAGCAGTTCCTGAAGCCGGGATGCCGTGTCTGGTGTGCCGTTGATGAAAATCGGCAAAGAATCGAGCTTTAGCGACGCTACCTCAACCTGATTAGTTGTCTCAAAAGTCAAACGCAATGCGCCGCGCACCGGTGCTCCCCAACGGTAACCCGCGATGGGAAGGTCGGGGGGGGCAGCCGTTAAGCGGGCCTCCGCTAGCCTGAGAGGCCAAAGCGTTACTTCGTGTGCCGTCCGGAATTCGCACGCCGTCTGCTCATGAGCCGGCAATCGCGCTCTGAGCCTTGAATGACGTGGCAACGTGAAGCCATCAGGTGAACCGCCTTCCGAGCGCGATGGTTCAAACTTGGCGATTCCCATTGAGGGCGTCGGTGCCAAATAGCCGGGATAGACAAGATCCAAAAGTCGTTGCGAAAATTTTGGAAACTCTGCATCCATCTTGAGCTGGATGCGCGCCGACATAAACGCGAAGCCTTCAAGCAATCGCTCAACATACGGATCCGCGACTTCGATACCGCGCATTCCCAATCGAGCTGCAACTTTTGGAAATTGCTCGGCAAACTCGGCTCCCTGCTCACGCACGTAGCCAAGCTCGCGGTTGTAGTAGTCAAGTAAACGTGGATCCACGTCAAGCTGTCCCGGTACTCAATTGATCAGTGAGCATAACTTGACCTGTTTCAAGATCCAACTCGGAGCGGATCAAGAGTTCGACCGGAAACGGAATCGACCACAACTCTCCACGCAGCTCGAACTGCAGCAGGTTATGGTGCCCCAGGCTGTCCAGCGGTCGGATCATCGTGACTTTTAAGGTGTCAGGCAGGATTCGCGGCTCGAAAAAAGCAATTGCCTCCTGAATGCCACGCTCTAGCTCAACCCAATCAACCGACGAAAAATTTTTGCCGGACAGCACCGGAATTCCGAAGTTAATAACCGATCGTTTGACTTCCGGATGATCGTCCAGCTGATGATCAGTGTGGTGCGCTGTTGTGTTGAGTAGCCAGTTGATATCACGCAAAACCGTCCGCTTAAGGCGACCTTTTGAGATGACAGAAAACTGCAGCGTTTCTTGCCGCTTCTCCGGTTCGTCATCACACAAGCGATCCAATAGCGCAGGTTGAAGCCGATCACCCTCGGAGCGAAGTATCGTACGTGCTTCCACGACTATGTCGATTCTGACGGTTGCATATTGTCAAGGCTCAGCGTCAGCAGATTGGCGATACGTCACGCAGCTACAACAGGGGTAACCATCGAAAGAATCCGGGTGTTGAGCACCGGATGTTCACCAACATCACTGGTCCACAGGCGTTGACCCAAACCAAACCAGACGTCTTCACCCTGCTCGATCCACTCGGTAACGCGCGACTGTTTGAGTTGATCGGCGTTTTCTGCAGTCGATTCAGCCGTGCCCGGATAGCGTACAGGAATCAGTGCGGGCACACGCCCTTCATTCGGCAAGAGAAGCTCAGCCGGGGCCCACACCAAATCGCGCAAATCGCTAGGCGATTCTGTGATGATGCCACTACACGATTCGAAGGGCAACCAATAGTATTGGCCATTCGCAATGACTTCGCACACGGGCCCGAGGCGCGAATCACCGTCAGCGATCCATTCGCAGGCGACGCCGTCAATCGTGCATGCCTTTGGCTCGGCTTCGTCCATCGCCTTCGCACGCAGTTCTGCCGCAGCCGACTTGTCGCCGCTGCCATCGTGCTTAAGCGCCTCAATCAGCGAACCTATCCACGCAGGCGGTGTTCCCATGATCTGGGGTGTGCGTTGTCCAGAAAATACTTGCTTGCGAAAGACTTCGCAGCGAATAGCTTCACGATATGTCTGCGCCATCGGAAGCGATTTAGCCTCCATCTGCCCGCAGAGCTGGAGTTGACTGAGTGCCCGCGTCCAGTTTCCCATGACACAAAGCATTTGAAACAAATGTATTCTTAATTTGACGCTGCTAGCGTTCGCCTTGATCTGGCTTTGCAGCTCAGCGAGTTGACTAGCAAGATCGCCGGTGGGGCTAATGGACATACGAATCCCTGCAAATGAAACGAAAAACTCAAAATACAAATTGAGGCCGTTTGCCTCGATTTACGCAACCAATCGAGCACCACACAGGAAACTTTGATTGGCCGAAAATGCAGAAAGCGCGTGAGTCCATTCGGCTCTCACGCGCACGTCGGTGTCGGATTCGCTTCTAGACTTTTGTGTTCTGTTTGATATCGAAGCCTTGCGTCGTAGTCCCATCCGAGGCACCCTGGGCGTTCTGCGCGGTGTACTCAGTTTTGATCTTCGTGAAGTTAAACGAAACGGAGCAGTTCGGGACGTCGCCAGAGCCAGCGAATTGAACGCTGGAGATCAGAACCTCTTCCATCGTTACTTTAAGAAAGGTCAAGGCCGTTCCGCCGGACTTAACCTGATGGAGTTCAGCCTTTGGAATGTGTTCACCGGTCAGACATTTAACCATCAGGTCAGGGACAGATTTGTCCATACTGGTAGTGAAGTGAAAGTCTTGCAGATCGGCTTTGCCGGTACCCATACCGCCACCAAGCGCGGCGCTACCGATGTTGGAGCCACCGAAAGAGTACGACTGCAGCTGGATCCACTTTTCGTGGCCCGTAGCTTTGCTTTCGCCATCAACACCGGTTACTTTGAGAAATGCATCAATTGACATGGAGATCTCCTTAAGATCGTAAGAAAAAGGTAAGGGGTGGGTTCATTTGTCGTATCGGAGCGATGTGACTTAATGAACCTCCTGCATGTATAGACGAAGCCGTACTCACTAATATGACATCTCGTAGAAAATATACGAGCAATGCGTTACGCGGCTTTGGACTTGGTGGACGGTAACTTGGAGACCAGACGTAAAGATACGGTCAAGCCTTCCAATTGGTAGTGCGGGCGCAGGAAGAACTTTGACGTGTAATAACCAGGATTACCCTCTACTTCTTCCACGACAACTTCTGCTGCGGCCAACGGACGGCGTGCTTTTGTTTCTTGCGATGAAGTCAGCGGATTGCCATCGACGTAGTTTTTAATCCAGTCGTTCAACCAGCGCTCCATGTCGGCACGCTCCTGAAACGAACCGATCTTGTCGCGGACGATACATTTCAAATAGTGCGCAAAACGACAACATGCAAACATGTATGGCAGACGTGCCGCCAGATTCGCGTTGGCGGTAGCATCAGCATCGTAATACTCCGCCGGTTTGTTCAACGATTGGGCACCGATGAACGCCGCCAAATCCGAGTTCTTTCGATGTACAAGCGGCATGAAGCCGTTCTTCGCAAGTTCAGCTTCGCGACGATCACTAATCGCGATTTCTGTTGGACACTTCAAATCCACCCCACCGTCATCCGTCGGGAAGGTGTGAGCGGGCAAATCCATCACAGCGCCACCGGATTCCACGCCGCGGATGGAGGTACACCAACCGTACTCTTTGAACGAGCGGTTGATGTTGGTAGCCATCGCGTAGGCAGAATTGCTCCACGTGTACTTTGCGTGCGAGCCGCCTTCCGTATCTTCTTCAAACGCAAATTCTTCAACCGGATTGGTTGTGGCACCGTAGGGCATGCGCGAAAGATAGCGAGGCATGGTCAGGCCGACGTACTTAGAGTCGTCAGACTCGCGCAGGCCACGCCAGGCAGCATACTCAGTATTGCTGAAGATTTTAGTCAGGTCACGCGGATTGGAGAGCTCCTGCCATGAAGACATTTGCATGATGTTCGGTGATGCGCCAGCGATAAACGGCGCGTGCGCGGCCGCGGCTACCCGTGCCATTTCGCCGAGCAATTCCACATCCGGTGCCGTGTGGTCAAAGTGATAGTCGCCAACCAGACAGCCATAGGGTTGGCCGCCAAACTGACCGTACTCCTCTTCGTACAGCTTTTTGAAGATAGGGCTTTGATCCCAACCGGTGCCTTTGTAGCGGCGCATTGTTTTGCGCAGATCGTTCTTGGAAATGTTCAAGACGCGAATCTTCAGCATTTCATCGGGATCAGAGTTATCGACCAGATACTTCAGTCCTCGCCACGACCCTTCGAGTTTTTGAAATTCTTCGTGATGAAGAATCAGGTTCATCTGATCTGACAATTTTTTGTCGATAGCGGCGATCAAACCTTCAATCGTACGGAATGCATCCGTCGAGATAGTATTGCTATGCGCCAGTGCCTGCTGTGCCAGGGTCTGGACGGCATTCTCAATTGCGCCACGCGCTTCGTCGGTCTTTGGTTTGAATTCCTTATTCAGCAGCGAGGTAAATTCGCTGCCTTGAAATTCGACTTGTCCGAGACTGGTTGCGCTCTGTGATTCCGTTGCCATGATGTGGATTTCCTTCTAGTGCGTTGTCTTTGCTTGAGCGCGGCTTAGGTGCTCGGCGTTTCGCCCGGCTTGGGCGCGGAGGACAATGACGCCAACAGCGCCGGATCAGCAAGAACCTTTGACAAAAGCTCCTCAGCTCCCGACTTGCCGTCCATGTATGACAGCAGGTTGTGCAGTTGTGTGCGGGCCTCCAGCAACTGGTTAAGCGCGCCGACTTTCTTGGCAACAGCAGCCGGTGAAAAGTCATCCATGTTTTCGAAACTTACGTCGACTGACATGTAACCTTCGCCTGTCAACGTGTTGGGCACGGTGAAGGCCACACGCGGTTTGATCGCCTTCATACGAGCGTCGAAATTATCAAAATCGATCTCGGTGAATTTGCGATCTGAGACGTCTGGCAACGGCTCTTCTGACTTGCCAGACAGATCCGCCATCACGCCCATTACAAAAGGAATTTGCACCTTCTTCTCAGAGCCATAAACTTCGACGTCATATTCGATCTGCACACGCGGTGCACGATTCTTGGCGATCCATTTTTGTCCGCTCTTTTTCGCTGCCATGATCTGATTCTCCTGTTTAAAAGAAAGATGGGGGTGGGTTATTCTTGCTGCGCCGTGGTGCCGGTAAGTGTTTCTAGGTGATGCATCGAATCAGGCGAGAGTTCCCGCATGATGTCGAGAAAATTCATGTCAAGCATTCGCTGGGCACGGCGTGCGAAAAGCGATGCCGGGTTGCTGGGCTCATGACGTTCAAGATATTCACAGACACGCTCGAGCGCGCGGCGAGCATCCTCCCTGCTGCCCACTTGTCCGGGTATACCGACTCTGGAAGCACCCGGCGCGGCAGCCTCGAAAGCGCCGTCATCAGAGGCGGAGTCGACAAGATCCGCAGTCGAAGCGGAATTCATCCGCTCAAGGGCCTGAGCAACGGGCTTCAATACCGCGCCAAGGCGCTCCATATCAGGCGCATCGCCAGTAGTGACTCGTTCATCAACGAGCCTGCAAAGCGACTGATAGCTTTGCCAAGCCTCTTGCACAAGGGACACATTAGTGTTGCCAGCTGCGACCGCGTCTGCAAGGATGCTCTCTAACTGCGCCTGTGAGTAAGCGGCGTCAGGTGCCTTACTAAAGCTCAGCTCCAGATCGCGATAATTAAGCTGGACTGGCGCCCTCGTAAGTACTGACCCTCGCAGAGCCTGCAGAAGTTGATCTTCGCCGGAAAACTCTGACCCGCCAGTGAACGCCGAAATGGCGTTCATACGAAGATAAGGATCAGTATCGCCATCAACCTCAATGCGCGGATGCACGGCATCCCAATAGCGCTCGCATAGCGATACCATGAGTTTCAATCCACCTACAAAGGCGCTAACGCCATGCATATGAGTGTTTGCCAGCGCAAGCCAGCAAACAACACGAAGGTCTCGGGTGCGACCGAGCAACGCTTGAGCTAGCGTGTCGACCTGTCGCCAATCGGGCTCCACAGCGGGAATAACGGTGTCACCGAATTGCTGTTCCGGCTTGCCAACAACTGCCTGTGACAATGCGAGGAAATCGTTGTCATATTCACAGTCAGGACCGCAAGGGGACTCCCCGTCTATCGGCTCCGCAAATCGATCAAAGTCCGTCACTGCTGTTCCGCCCCCGATTGCCGTATCTATTGAGAGATCGTCAGAAAGTGCCAACAAAATTTTTTACTTATGTAAAAAATTTGCAACTTCCAACTCGCCAAGTTGGAAGACTACAACGGTAGAACCGCTGTGGCAAGCAACTGTGTCACAGAAACGCGTTACAACAAGTTACAGCGCTTCAGTGGACTTGGAAATAGACGCAAAGCGGAACCAAATCGTGACACCTGATGACATCTTTTTTTCCATCAGGCCACACGCATCGATGCCGGTGGCATCGTACGCTGGTCATCTTCATCCTCGATATCGTGGGGAGCCGAGACACAGCGCACTAACAGTGCGCTGAAATTATCGTGTCCCGGTGCCATACGGCCCCGCACGGAGGACACCAACATGTCTCGCCAGGCACCAACCGTAGCGCTCACGCCGTGCACCTTGCAAAGGGTGGCCTCATCGACCAATTCCCACACGCCGTCGCTGCACAGCACAATTCCGTCACCCGGCAAAAGGTCAATCGGGATCGGGCTCAGATACGGTTCCACCGCTTCCTCGTTCGCGCCTAACGATGCGTAGAGAACGTTTCGCTTGGGATGCTCGCGAAGTTTCTCCGCCGGATACAACCCTGCGTCAATGAAGCGCTGCACCAGGCTGTGATCGTACGATTGGGCAATGATCCGATCCTGCCTGAATACATAGCAGCGCGAATCGCCCAGGTTACCAATGATCGCCTTGCGTTGTCGATAGTCCACCAAGACCGCCACGAATGTCGACGCCATTCGTGCGAGACGAGTTTCATCACCCTGCTTTTTTCGGACGGCCATATCCGCACTATTGAGGCAACGCACTAGCGTCTCCGGACTGAATGCTGGCATTCGCATGAACTCGCTGCGCGCCGCAGCGATCGCCGTACGCGCGGCAACGTCACCGCCTCCCTGCCCGCCAGCACCATCAGCCAGCATAAACAATCTCACCGCGCCGAAGGCGTCGCTATCTCCGACTGCATCTTCGTTGTAGTCGCGCCCTCCGTCGTGAGAAAAACTAGCGGATTCAAGTCGCAAATCGCCCGTATTCATCATTCTCGTTCTCCTCCAGATCCTTGCGTATTGCCTTTGATTCGCGCTGTTTCCAGCTCGTAGGCCTGGACGAAAGCTCGCCCAAAAATGCTCTGGAAATCGTCTTCCGCTTCGCGGCGTATTTGTAAGTACCGTTCGAGGTACAAATCCCACAGCTTTGCCTTGCGTGCTGAGGGCATCAGGCTCTCAAGTACCGAGCCTTTGGTGAGCTTGTCACCCAATACTGCGGGATCAAATTTTCCTAGAACTTCGGTCAATGCCGCCCGCGTGCCAGCGATCACCCCAACTTCATGCGCGCGCAAATCCTCGAAGGCGTCTTTCATCGCGACGTCGGCACGCATGAACCCGGGCATCTTTTTGCCGAGCAATTGCAAAAGGGCGGAGTCCGCATTGGGCAAAAACTTGAGCGGATTATTGGCCTGTACTGAAATGATTGTCACGGTTGCCTGAACCTCGCGTTTGGTCGCGGCACGCGCTGCCAGCATGTCGATGGCGCCCGCGGTAGCACTGCGCAGCAAACTGCCTATGGTTGTCATGATTTCTGGCGTCAGGCCGTTCGGCAGAGCGGTCGGTGTCAGCCCTGCTCCACGTAAAAACGCCTCAGTCAGGACGTCGGGTGCAAATGAAGCGGGAGCAGTTTGGGAAGCCGCAGGGTGCATCTGCGGCAGAGCTGGCGGTACGTCGGGCGGCGTGGCCAGCGGATTGAATGGCAACGATGCAGCGCTTGAGGCAGTGGTGGCCGACGACGGAGCAAAACCGGCCAAATCAGATGCCGACGAAGGGATATAGCCGGTTTGTGACGAGGGCATGGCTGGGGGCGCGCGCATTGGAAGCGGCGGCTGAAATGCCGAGCCCACTTCTTGCGAATCGTTACGCATGGCGCGTGCAGTCGCCACTGGCTCAGAGGCCGCAGTATCGAACAATGACAACGGGTCGCTGTTCGAGTTGTTGCCAATCAAGCTCTCAAGGCTTCCATTACTTCTCGCACTAGACGACAGCCCGAACAGGGAAGCGTCTGATCCACCCGCTGGAGCACTCTGGAAAAGTGAATCAATCGAAGGTGCTGCCTGCAGAGTCTGATTCGATTGGGCGCGACCACTTTGCCCTGAATCGCCGAGCAGAGAAGCCAGCGGATTCGCGTCGTTACGCGCGATGTCCGATGGCATCTCGAATGGATTGAACGCATCGGGGATGCCACCACTTGCGCCATGGGTCGATGATGCGCCGAGGCCAAAGGGGGGAGTAGCAGATCCGCCCAACGCGGTGCCGAAGGCACCACCGGACGCATCACCGAATGCTGCCAACGGATCAGCGCTGAGACCGCTCGGTGTTTGTGGCGGCGGTGCGACGTGTTGCGGCGAAGCGTACCCGCCAACGCTGGTAGGCGCTGGCACCGGACCGCCGATGCCGTCCAGCAAATCGGCAAAGGGGTCATGATTGTCTGGTGCCGGAGGAATGTATGCAGACGGCGGCGCAGCGTAAGGCGCCGGTGTTGCATAAACCGGTGCCGACACAGGAGCTACTACGGGCGGCGGTGGAGGCGTAAAAGTGGGCGCTGCAAAGTAGGGTGGCGGCACGACGGGCGCGGCAGCGACTCCTCCGAGCAAATCAGAGAGATCCGATATACCAGCGAGCGATGCCGGCAGTAGTGTCGCAAGTGGCTGCACCATGGGTGCCACGTGGGCCGGCGTCGGTAACGTAACTGGTGCGGGCGCTGCCGCAGGTGGTGGCAGCACAACCGTCATGCCAGTATGCATCCGCACCGCAGCGGGGGCTGAGACCGGCTGAGTATATGTAGGTGCTGGCGTCTGCGTGATCGCGGGTGAGGCATCGAGCGACAGGCTGTGCGCTTGCAGTATGTACGGCCCAACTTCAATCATTGCGCCGTGATGAATTGGCATCGACTCGCCAAAATCGAGCTGCTGCTCACCAACAGAAATCGGCAATGACGTACTCGAATTGGTGATCGTCGGCACTCCCGCCGGGAAGCTGATCGTCGCGTGCAAACGCGACACCCGCCGATGTTTGTCCGGAAGCGCTAGTGCGTTCGTGTCATCACGCCCAATGGTTCCGCCGCTAGCATCAAATGATCGAGCGAGCGCCTGCGCGGGCTGCGCAGCATCGACAGTAACGACCTTGAGAATGATGTCAGGCATGTTGAGGGATTTGACGTTCGACTAGCTGGCGCTAAGGCGTGGCTCGCATGTTTCTATGAGTTGCCAATTACTTGCCGGTGACCGTTTTGCGCGCACGCGCAAATTGCGGCCCCCAAATCGGATGGCCGCGCTCGGCTGCACTGAGATCAAACCTAGCATCGACGCGGAAGGCACGCTCGAAAGTACCTCGGCAAGCCGTAACGGCATTGGTTGAACACTGCGAAAACGCCAGTGTCTTTAGCGCGCGTAACTGTTGATCAGCATCCAGCGTGCCCTCGCTTGAAAGCGGCGTCAGCAGGCGAACGGCCTGAGCGTAGTCGCCACGATCATAAGCATCGATGGCCGTTGTCAAGGCTCGCTCGTTGGCAGAGACATCGACTGCGGGAGGTGGTGGCGGTGTCGGAGCTGGGGTCGGCGCAGTGACGGGAACAGGGCGCGGTGCGGCAGCTACAGGTGGTGGTGTCGGCGCAGGATAGTTCACCGGCGTCGGCGGTGGCGTAGCGCAGGCTGTGAGCAGGGTTGGAATCACAAGGTACAACGTTGATCGTAATGCTCGTTTCATATGGTTCTCCATGAGTAGCAATCAGTACATTGCCAAGCGGTCAAAAGGCGTGTCGGACGGGGATCGTTTTCCCCGGTACGATTTCAATGGTTCGGCTCACTGTTGGGCCGGCGGGATTCTGAATCTCTATGGTGTGCGGGCCGGGCGGAAGGGCCAGACGTTTCATTGGCGGTGAGGCGCCTTTTGAAATTCCGTCAACGATGATGTTTCCCCACGGTTTGATATCGAAGGAGACCGTACCAGTGGCTACCGGGGTGATGACAGGGGCATTTGCTGCTGGGTTACTAACCACCGCAGGTGGAGGCGGGATGTCGACCGGTTTCGGATCGACAGCGACGGGGGTTGGGGCTGGCGCGGGTGCGGGGGTCGGATCAGCGACAGGCGCGGGCGGCACCGATGGCGCGCTCGGCGACACGACAGCCGGTGTTGTTGATGGCTGGCTCGCCTGACCGGCTGGCGTCGATTTTCCGGCGAGGAAGAAGTACGCAGCAGCGGCAATCACCGCAAGGCCCGCCACGCCCACCAGAATTATGGGGAGCGAACTACGTTTGGCTGTATCTTTATTGTTCACGACCGCAGGTTTGTCGCTGGCCCCTCGACTGTTCGCTGCCGAGTTCAGCGCGGCGTCGGCGGTTCGCACCTGTTGTGCTGGTTTAGCGGTTGATGGCGCGGACGATGGGGTAGCGGGCAATGCACGCGGTGCCGACAACAAATCGGAAAGTGCGTCAGCTGCTGCCGGTGCGCCCGCAGACAATCCTGCCATTGGATCAAGCGCAACCGCCGACGCTGTCGCGCCAGGTGCTGCGGCCGGAGCCATGATCGGTGGAGGCACGGCGGCGGGCGCACCCAAGTTGACGGGCGCTGCCATCGTCGTTCTGGAATAGACAACGGTCGAACTCACTGGCGTGGTCACCCAGCCCAGCGCCGCGCGAAGTTCATCAATCGTTTGGTAGCGATTTTCAGGCATCACCGACAGGCACTTCATCACCGCGTCAGTGAGAACCGGCGAAAACGGGCTGCGGGCGGCGGCTGCGACGTGTTTCAGCGGATCGTTCATCATGCGGGAAATTGCCTGAACCGGCACTTTGCCCGTCATCGCGTGGTAGAGCACACCACCGACCGCGTAAATGTCGGTCCAGGCACCTTGCGCCATCGAACCGTCGTCAGAGTACTGCTCAATCGGGGCGTATCCGGGCTTGAGCACGGTGGTCAGCGCACGGGTCATGCCGCCAATAATCCGCCGCGCAGCGCCGAAATCCATGAGTACGGAGCGTCCATTCGGTAGGACCAAAATGTTGTCAGGTGCGATGTCTCGGTGATAGCACTTTTCTTGATGCAACTCTTGCAGCGCGACCAGGATCGGATCCAGCGTTTCGCACAACCATTGTTCGGTTACAACTTGCGGATTGGTACGCAGCATTTCACGCAGTGTGACGCCACGGTAATATCGCATCGCCATGTAGGCCGTGCCGTTGCCTTCCCAGAAGCGAAACACCTCCACCAGGCCAGGATGCGAGAACTTGGCGAGCATTCGCGCCTCGTTAATGAAGCTCGACAGGCCTGCGTTAAATGTCTTACTGTGCTCTTCAGAGCGCACATGCACCATGCCGGTTGAGTTACGGCTGGCGAACGCCGAGGGAAGATATTCCTTGATGGCAACGATGCGATCCAGGCTTGAATCCCGTGCGCTATAGACGATACCGAATCCACCTTCGCCGATGACGCCCGTGATCTCAAACTCGCCGAGTCGGGAGCCTGCAGGTAGTGCGCTAGAAGCAGTGGAAGCGGGTGAACTCATGGTCAGGTCTCGTGTAGAAGCGGCATCGAGCGATCATAACCGCCGCTAAAAGGAATGGGAAACAGTCACCGGAGTGTCTGCGACAACCTCGATGATGCGCTTGACCGGTGCGGCAGGCGGATTAAAGATTTCCACCGTGTGCGCACCGACGGGCAGTTTCAATTGTTCTAGCGGAGGCGAAAAGCCTTTGGAAATGTCATCAACGACAATGCGGCCTCGTGGTTTGATGTCAAATTTAACAACGCCCTCGGCGACCACGACAGGAGCCGTTGGAAGCGGGTCGGCAGCGGCTTTTGGCGCTCCGGCGTCGGGCGGATTGGCGACTGGTTCGCTTACCGGTGGCGTTTGTGTCGGCGAAGTCGTCACGGGCGCAGGAGTAGTGCTGCTACCGGAACGGCTGAACCAGATACCCGCTCCAATCAGAGCCACTAAAGCTACCGCCACCCCAGCGTAGAGCGGTGTGCGCGAAGGCGCATCCACGGCGCGCTGAGGCTGGGAGCGTTCGCCGCGAATCACGGGGTCTGATACTTTGCCTGCGACCGGAGCCGGATTGCCGGTCTTCACGGCCTCAGTGCGACGCTCACCCGTAACCGGACCAGTTTTGGGTGCCGCAGCGTCCGGCTCGAGCCAAACCTGTGGCGGCGGTAGCGTGACGACCTGCGCCTGCATGACGTTCCACCCGAGCGCCTTGCGGAATTCCGTGACCGTCTGGAACCGATTGTCGACGTGCACGCGCATGGCTTTAGCCACTGCTTCTGAGAAATTGGGGGAAAAGCGCCCTTCAGTCACTTCGGCCACCGATTTCATCGGGTCCGACATCATGCGCGAGACCGCCTGCATTGGCACTTTGCCCGTGGCCAAGTGATAGAGCACGCCCCCGAGCGCGTAAACGTCGGTCCACGCCCCCTGCTTCATGGTGCCGTCATCGCTATATTGCTCGATCGGCGCGTAGCCCGGTTTGAGCACAGTAGTGAGCGCCTGAGTACCGTCACCGATTATTTTTCGGGCAGAGCCAAAATCAAGCAACACAGAGCGACCATCGGCGAGCATGATGTTGTCGGGCGCAATGTCTCGATGGAACACCTGCTCCCGGTGCAGCATTTCAAGCGCGTCAAAAATCGGAGCCATGATCTGCGCAATGCGCTCTTCTGAAAACGGCTCGCCACCGCGCGTCAGAACCTGACGAAGTGTCTCGCCGCGGTACAGGCGCATCGCCATGTAGGCGGTGCCGTTGCCCTCCCAAAAACGGAACACCTCGACCAGGGCCGGGTGGGCAAACCGCGCGAGCATCTTGGCTTCGTTGATGAAACTTTTGAGCCCAGCTTCAAACGTGCCACGATTATTGGCCGCACGAACAGCGACCTGGATACCATCTACCCGTCCCGCAAACGACGACGGCATGAATTCTTTTAGGGCAACGACGCGATCAAGCGAGGTGTCTTTCGCGAGGTAGACAATGCCGAAGCCGCCTTCACCGATCAACCCGATGATTTCAAAATCGGAAACTCGCGTGCCGACCGGAAGGCAGTTGGCGTGGGTAGCGAGAAGGGGACTGGACGTACTCGACACACTGAGCCTCTAAGATTGCGACAACGGGAACGATAACAGCATTCGCACGACGCTGCCAGTCACATTGACAGCGTTTGCCATGTCCGTCACCGCCGAACAAGACATCAGACTAGAACGCCAGGCCAACCTCTTCCAGCGTCTTGGCCTGAGTTGATCCAATGAAGCGGTCTTTAAAGGCGTCGGTGGCAGCGACTCGGCCTTGCGAGAACAGTGGACCGGGCGCACCTTTTTCGTTGCCGAGCGACGTGGCTTCACTAATCTGCACCTGTGCGATGCGCTTCTGCGGATCAATGTCACGTATTTTGGCCTTGACGTAAAAAATATAGGTCACGCGCTGACAGTTCGCGCCACTGCCTGTTACACAAAACGGAAACGCCTGCTGAAAGGTGACAGTTCCGCCGATTAAAGTTTTCGCCATCGCCAGGCGCTCATCTGCTGCCAGGCTCGCGACGCGTGCGGCCTCGGCGATTTTTGCCAGCTTTTGTTTGGCAATGGCATGCCGTTGGCATTCGTCATCAGGGAAAGAGTCGATAAACCGTTTAAGGCTAACTGCGTTGGCACCTGCGTTATTGAACGCCGAAGTGCATAAGCTCGCCCTTGATGGCGGTTCAGCGACGGCGGTGGCGTTGGTCGCAGTCGTAGGAGCAGTCGCCGCAACAGGCGGGGGCGCAGGGGCTGGCGTAGGCGCTGGATCGGATGCGGAAACCGCCTTCGTGGCCGAGTCCAGCAGAAACGTCATTTCACCTTTGGTCGTAGGCTTTCCGTTATCAAATTCGCCATCGAATCGGTCACCCGAGCCCCAGCGGAAAATACCCTGCCCGTTCGGAACACCGTTGCGCACCTGACCGGTATAGGCATCGCCCGAGGCAAACACAATATCGCCCTGACCGAACGGCTGATCGCTCTTCCATTCGCCGTCATAAGTGCCGCCGTCAGGGAACTTCATCAAACCCTGACCTTCGCGTCGGTCAGCGCGCCAGGCGCCTTCGTAGCGCTGGCCGTTGGCCCATTCGGCGACACCGTTGCCTTCGCGAACGCCGCGCACCCATTGGCCCGTGTAACTGTCGCCTGATTTTTGCCGGAACCTGCCATCGCCTGTGCGCTCGCCTTTGACAAAATCGCCTTCGTAGCTGTCGCCATTGCTAAACGTTAACTTACCCATGCCCTGTTGCTGGTCGTCTACCCAATCGCCTTCGTAGCGTTGGCCGTCGGCCCATGCATGCGTGCCTTTGCCAACTTTCCGCCCATTTTTTATCGTTCCCTCATAGGAGCGACCGTCGAGAAATTGCACCCGCCCTTCGCCACTAATAATGCCGGTGGCGGGATCAATAGCAAAGCGGCCACGGTAAACCGCATCGGGAGCGCGAATTTCTGCTTGCGTAGCCGGAGCGGCAAAGGAAGGCGCGACGGCGACGGGAGTGCTGACCGATGCCGCCAGCGCGGCCTGTTCATGTTGCCGGATCAAATTGGGGGAGACGTCATTAAGGCAGGCCCCGCCCGCACAATCGCGAACCTGCTCCTGCTGCTCAAGTCGCCCGCCCCTAAATTGACCGCGCAGGATGTAGCGCAGCTTGCCGTCGCTAAACGCGATGACGTCACCGACGCCGGACGCGAGGCCTGCGATACACGCGCCGGTCCAGGAAACGCTGAGTTTTTCGGCATTTGGAATGGACGTGATCAGGCAACGGCTGTTCAAATCAAGGGCCGATACCGCGCCCTGCGCATTTGCCGGCAAGGATGGCAGCAGCATCGAGAAAAATACGCCAGTCAGAATGAACTTCACGAGTTGGGGCATCAAGGGCTCCGCCTACAGAACAATGAGGGGATTATCGCCTACGGCTTTAAGAAACATCCGTAGTATTTTCACCAACGTTAATGCACATGAATTTGATCGGATCAGAGTACCCATCACGTGCCTATGGCTTTTTCGTTAAAGCAAGGCTGATCAAGGGCTTGAGCATAGTAATGATAATACTCGACTATGCGTCATTTGAGAATCTAGCGCCTCACAGTACGGGGTTTCAAGAAAAAGCTGTATCTGCTAAGTGACCGCTTCCGCGTCAGTATCGCGCTAAAACGCGCTGCAGGTTCGAAAGCCACAAATCCAGTCTGCCAAAAGCGCAAATAAAAATGCCCCACCAGATCAGGCGGGGCATTGGCCGATAAGGAATTTGGGGCGACCGATGGGGTTCGAACCCACGACAACTGGAATCACAATCCAGGACTCTACCGCTGAGCTACGGCCGCCATTGAAACTGATACTTTAAAGTTTTTGGCGCGCCCGACAGGACTCGAACCTGTTACCCCCGGCTTAGAAGGCCGGTGCTCTATCCAGATGAGCTACGGGCACATGAAGCTCGTGCTTTTTTGTGCCTTCGCACCATCTCTTATCAAGCACATCGGTAACTAATTCAGGTCTTGCAAAACAACACACAGAACTTCAAGAATTGGTCGGGGCGAAAGGATTCGAACCTTCGACATCCTGGTCCCAAACCAGGCGCGCTACCGGGCTGCGCTACGCCCCGAAGCTCAAATTATAGCCTGAGTCGTTGCGCGGCACCACTGCAAATGCTGCAACGCGATGACTTGACTAAAGCGAACCGCGTCCAGACGCGTAACCGACGAAGCCTTCGTTGCGAAAGTTGAAGTAAATCTTCGCCTGAGTCGGCACAGGAACACCGTTACAAAGCGCAGGCACGAATGACCAGTATTGCAGCGACTCTTTTGCTGCCTGCACAAAAGCCGCCTGATTCGTCACGGCCTCGACAACGCCCGCGAATTGGCCTGTCTGATCGATGTTGATTGTCAACACAGCAGAGCCTTCGAGTCTCCGCGACTCTCTCGGCAAATCCACTTTCGCGCGGCGCTCGGGCAGCGGCGCGGACCACTCCTTACAGTCCGATGGCGCGATCGACAGCAACGTGCGATAGCGGGAAGGAAAAACGGTCTCGTCGGCTGCGACTACAGAGCTCATGGTCGAAAGCATGATGGCTCCCGCAACCGCAGAGATAGACAATTTGCGCGACACAGATTTCATGGCAATCTCCTGTTCTCAGACCACGCACGCTACGCTCATTTAGTCGGCAAAGCAAGACTCAATCGCGTGCAATATGCGCGGCAGACTCGCCATTCTCGACATTGACTCGTGCGAGCAACAGCAAGCCAATCACAAACATGCTGCCCGTGATCAACAGCGCGAGGCGATGGTTGCCCTGCGTCATCCACGTCACCATGCCGTAGAGCATCGGTCCAATGATGCCCGAGAGCCGAACTACGAGGCCCCACAGCCCATAGAACTCGGCAATCTGCGCCTTGGGGCTCATCACACCGACCAGCGCACGACCGCCGGACTGCGACGCGCCAAGGCATAGCCCGGCAAGATTGGCGGCAATCCAGAAGCCATTTTGCGTGTGCCAGAAATACGCGATAAGAACCGTGACGATCCACATCACAAGCGTAATCGACAGCGTGGTCTTGTGCCCGATTTTGTCCTGAACGTAGCCGAAAACGAACGCGCCGATAGCGGCGGAAACGTTCACCACGAGCAAGAGCTTGATTGTGTCTGCCATCTTGAATCCCAGCGCCTGTTCGGCGTACACGGAAGCCAGCGTAATCACGACAGAAAGACCCGCCTGATACGCCAACCCAGCCCAGAAAAAGCGGCGCAAATCGGGGAAGTGTTTGAGTTGCGCCAACGACAGTTTTAGTCCGTTGATCACGGTCTGCGATGCGACGTCGGGCTTCGGTACTGCGCGCTCACGAAGAAACAAAAAGATCGGCAGACTGGCAGCGGCATAAATCGCGGCGGTAATCACCAATGTCCAGGGCACGTATTGCACCGCCTTCGCGCCAGCCGCCTGCTGCGCCGTAACCAGCCACAAACACACGCCCAACGTCAGCAGTCCGCCGACATAGCCGAGGCTCCAGCCCCAGGCCGACACTTTGGCGATTTGCTTGCTGTCGGCCAGCTCGGGCAGGAACGACGCCGTGAAATTCTCACCCAACGCGTAGAACACATTGCTCGCAATAAACACGACGCACGCGAGCCACAACAGCGCACCGCCCTGAGCCGCAATCGGCGCGAGCGCCAGCGTCGATACGACGCATCCAATCGTCGCAATCGCCAGCACTTTTTTCTTGGCCGCACGACGATCCGCCCACGCCCCGAGCACCGGACCGATGACCATCACAATCGCAAACGAAATCGCCACAATCGTCGTCCACAAGAGCGTCGCCCAGTCCGCGCCACCCGCAATCACACTCACGAAAAACGCGTTGAAAATCGCGGTAATAACGACTGTGGTGTAGCCCGAGTTCGCGAAGTCGTACATCGCCCACGACCAGACTTCGCGCGATGTAACGGGAATATCAGCGGCGACCGTCGTCGCAGGCGCGCTACTCACGCTTCGCTTCAAAAAGTTCTACCGGATTGCCGGACGGGTCTTCAACAAGCACCTGTTTTCCACCGGGGCCACTGATCGGCTCGTTGCGAAATATTGTGCCTGCCGCTTTCAGCATGGCGACGGTAGCGTCGATGTCGTTTACCCCTATCACGATGCGGTTCCAGCCGCCGGGTTCGGGCGTTGCCCCATCAGGCATCGGCTTCGCTGCCGAGGTGCCCGGCCCGCTAAGCCAAAGCTGCAAATCGCCACGCTCGACAATTGAGAAGGGCGGCCCCCAACGATCCGCAAGTGCGAAGCCGAGCCCCTCGTAGAACGGAAGCGCTGCATCAACGTCACGCACCAGATACCGAATCGTCGCCATCGTTTTTTCCTTTCCGAGACGCATCAGCTTTTCCGCGAAACGCCGGCCGTATTGGGCCGATGCCTAAAATTTTACAAAGTCGATAATCAAGCTAAATCTATGTTAGCCCCAATAGAAAGGCGGTTTCAGCCGAAAGCTGATGTCGGACTTAACCACCAACGTCTACTGACAACTCGCGGAATGCGGGCTAATATTAACGTCTGCCCAACCAGTCATCTACGGACATCAAGGCATTTTCTGTGCAAATACTCAAATATTTATTGAGCACTCGCCTTCGCGGCGCGCTATGGGCATTGGTTGTCCCGCTTGCACTTTCAACCGTCGGCTGCAATGAGGTCAATGCAATGGGTGAAGTCGTAATTTTTTCAGCAGTTCGCGGCGTAGTAACGCTGCAGGGCAAGCCAGTCGCTGGTGCCACCCTTGAACGCGAAACGCGATGGACCTGGGGTAAAGAAACGGTCAACGACGTGGCGACCACCGCCGCCGATGGTGGGTTTAGTTTTCCCGCCATCAAACGCAAGATGGTGGTGGGCAGCCTGTTTCCGCATGAACCCAACGTTTTTCAGAAAATCGTCATTCAACACGGCGGCAAGAGCTATCAGGCATGGAGCCTGAATAAACGCAATTACGACGATAACGGCGAACTGCTCTATTTCGACGATAACCGGGGCATGGTGCCGTACCGCGACATCAGCAAACCGATATCTCTGCAATGCCGACTGGAAGCTCAGGAGCACCGCAGCGGCAAGGTGTTCGGAATCTGCGATTTCGATTAATCGCAAGATATGTTTCGCCGTAGTGTCACTTCGGCGATGTAGATAGCGTCCATAAAAGATGCGCTGAAGTTGATTGAACTTTAGTTGCCCTTCAGCTGCCACCGCAAACCTGTTTGTTTAGTCTCGACAGTAATAACAGTACGTCACTGCAAGTTCGAAAGCGCGCCATGCCGACACTCAGCCCCGTTCAAGCCGCAAAAATCGCGAATGGCGTCTATTCGCTGCGTGATGTTTCGGTATCGCAAGCCGCAGCGCTCGGCTTTGAGCTCGGTTGCGAGGGCATGTTTACGGTCGGCGACAACGCCCGGTTTCAAGGTACCAGCGGCGGTCTGATTGTCTGGAAAGAAGTCAGCGGCTTTGGCTATATCGCTTCTGGCACCGGGCCTTATCAAGGGGAAGTACTCGTTGCTCACCGCGGCACCGACGTCCCCGCCGACTGGTGTACCGACGCCAACTTTGGCGTGCGCGGTGGTCCGACAGGCTCATCGGTGCACGCGGGTTTTATGGAAACCTGGAGCTCGTTTTCGCACGAGCTAGACACATTTTTGCGCGGACGAAATCCCTCAATCGTGCACTGCGTCGGACACAGCTTGGGGGGCGCCCTCGCCACCCTCACCGCCGCGTACTGTCGGCAGCGCGGTATCGGTCAGCCTGAGCTTTATACATTTGGTTCTCCGCGTGTTGGTTTAACGCGCTTCGCATTCGATCTCAGCGACCGGCTCGGCAGCTCACACATCCATCGCGTTCAGCATTTTGCCGATCCGGTGCCGATGGTGCCGCTGTGGCCGTTCACGCATGTGCCGTATGGCTCGTCGGGCAATGTGGTCGGAGGCAGTCGCAACACCGTCATCAGTTTCGGCGCGCACAGCATGGAAAACAGCTATCTCGGCGCGATGGTCGGCTGCTCATGGGCGACGCTCGCCTCCGCCACCGTTGATCGTACGGCGGGCCAGCGAGCCGAAGCGTGGTTGCGAAGCGTCGCTAACGGGCGCGAATCGATCATACCGATGGGTGCTTACACCTTTGAAATGCTTGGTGCAGCGCTGCGCTGGATCATCGACGCATCGACCGATATTCTGGCGGCCACGGTCGGCCCAGCCGCCCTTGCCGCGATGACCATGCTCGATCAGCTCGCCATCATGCTTGAAAGAGCCGCGCAACTCACGGCAAGGATGTCGATGTACGTCACAACCCTGGTCGGAGCGATCATGCGCTTCGCAGGTCGCGCAGCAGCGCAAGGCGTCGAACTCACGCGAAGTTTTATTCGCTGGGCGCTGCAACTGCTGTTTACGCCGATTCGCCAGTTGGCGAATGCAGCGACGCGCGGCCTGATGCGGTAGCGGTCACCGCCTTCACAACGCAGACCGCATCGGCGAGGTGCGTCGCGCCGGTGTTTAGTGCAAAGTGCACCCAGTAGCCGCCGCAATCTCGTCCCGCGTCACCCCCGGTGCCAGTTCCACCAGTTTCAAGCCAGCTAGCGTGACTTCCATCACCCCCAAATCTGTGATGATCACGTTGACTACGCCGACGCCGGTGAGCGGGAGATTGCAAGCCGTCAAAATTTTCTTGTCCGTCGTGCCATCTTTTTTCGTCGCGACATGCTCCATGAGCACGACTACGCGACCGACGCCGGCGACCAGATCCATCGCGCCGCCCATACCTTTGACCATCTTGCCGGGGATCATCCAGTTTGCGAGATCGCCCTTTTCGCTGACCTGCATCGCGCCCAGAATCGCGAGATTGATCTTGCCGCCGCGAATCATCGCGAAGCTGTCGGCGGAGGAAAAAATCGACGAGCCGGGGATGGTGGTGACCGTTTGTTTGCCCGCGTTAATCATGTCCGGATCCACCTGATCTTCGGTCGGGAAGGGTCCGATTCCGAGCAGGCCGTTCTCTGATTGCAGCCAGACTTCCATGCCCTTCGGTACATGGTTGGCGACCAGCGTCGGCATGCCGATACCCAGGTTCACGTAGAAGCCGTCTTCCAGCTCTTTTGCAGCGCGCGCTGCCATTTCATCGCGATTCCACGGCATGATTAAGCTCCAGTCTTTGTGGTGGTGCGCTGCTCAATGCGCTTCTCGGGCGTGGCGTTCAGCACGATGCGGTGAACGTAAATGCCGGGCAAATGCACCTGATCGGGGTCCAGCGCGCCGATTTCGACAATCTTCTCGACTTCAACAATCGTGATCTTGCCGGCCATCGCAACGTTCGGGTTGAAGTTGCGCGCCGTTTTACGGAAAACGAGATTGCCCGATTTGTCCGCGATATAGGCTTTGACGAGCGAAACGTCGGGAACCAGCGAGCGCTCCATCACATATTTCACGCCGTCGAATTCGCGTATCTCTTTGCCATCGGCAACGATAGTGCCGACGCCGGTTTTGGTGAAAAACGCCGGAATGCCGGCGCCGCCTGCGCGCAGTTTCTCTGCCAGTGTGCCTTGTGGCGTGAAATCAAGTTCGAGTTCACCCGCCAGATATTGCCGCTCGAATTCCTTGTTTTCGCCCACGTAACTCGCGATCATTTTTTTGATCTGACGCGTCGCGAGCAGCTTGCCAAGGCCAAAGCCGTCGACGCCGGCGTTGTTCGAAATTGCCGTGAGATTTTTAGCGCCCGACGCAACCAGCGCATCGATCAGCGCCTCGGGGATGCCGCACAGGCCAAAGCCGCCCACAGCCAGCAGTTGCCCGTCCTTGATGACGCCGGAGAGCGCCGCTTCAGCGCTCGGAAAGAGTTTGTTCACAGTGTCCCCTTGAGTGATCTAGAGTAATTGTACGAATTTGCGGTGGGGTTCTGGTGCGTTGCAATATGTCACGCACCCGGTGGGAGCGGCTTTAGCCGCGAAAGCGCTCAGGCGACGGCTTATCGCGGCTAAAGCCGCTCCCACAAGATCAGGTCGCAAGCTCCGGCCGATTACGAAAGAACTCCAGCGCCTCGGGGTTCGCCATCGCATCCAGATTCTTCACGGTGCGACCGTGCACGACATCGCGTACCGCCAACTCCACAATTTTGTTGCTCTTGGTACGCGGAATATCGGGCACCTGAACGACCCTGGCGGGGACATGACGCGGCGTCGTGTTTTCGCGAATTCTTTGCCTGATTTTTTCAGTTAACGCGTCGTCAAGCGTGATGCCTTCAGTCAGTTTGACGAACAGAACCACACGCGCGTCGCCGTGAAAATTTTGCCCGATGACGATGGATTCGACGACCTCGTCCAGCGTCTCGACCTGACGATAAATTTCCGCCGTGCCGATGCGCACGCCGCCCGGATTCAAGGTCGCGTCTGAACGGCCGACGATCACCATGCCATCCTGTTCGGTAATCTGCGACCAGTCGCCATGACACCAGAGTCCCGGAAAGCGCTCAAAATACGCCGCCTGATAGCGCGCGCCGCCCGGATCGGCCATGAAGTGGAGCGGCATCGAGGGAAACGTCTGCGTGCAGACCAGCTCGCCCATCGCGCCACGCAGTGATTCTCCGTTGTCATCAAACACGTCAACGGCCATGCCGAGACCGCGACACTGCATCTCGCCGCGATACACAGGCAGGGTTGGATTGCCGAGCACAAAGGCACTCATGATCTCGGTGCCGCCGGACAGGGACGCGAGGTGCACGTCTGATTTCACGCACTGATACACGTAGTCGTAACTCTCCGGCAACAACGGCGAACCGGTGGACAACACGGCACGCAGGGCAGGCAACTCGTGCGAACGACGCGGCACAACGCCCGCCTTTTTGCTGGCGTCAATGTATTTAGCACTGGTACCGAAATGGGTGAAGCGCTCAGCCTCGGCAAAGTCCCACAGCACCCGGCCCTGCTCCGCGAACGGCGAGCCGTCGTAGAGCATGCAAGTCGCACCCGACGCCAGCCCCGCGAGCAGCCAGTTCCACATCACCCAGCCCGTCGTGGAGAAGTAGAACAGGCGGTCGCCTTCGTGCACGTCGGCATGCAGCGCGTGCTCTTTCATTTGTTGCAACAGTGTGCCGCCCGCGCCCTGCACCATGCATTTGGGCAAGCCGGTCGTTCCGCTGGAGAAAACGACGACTAACGGGTGATCGAAAGGAAAGCGTTCGAAGGCGGGCTCTATGGCATCGTTCATGACGAATTCGGGCCAGACGCAATCGTCCGCGCCAAGAGGATGGTCGGCGATGCATTCCACCCAAACCACGCGTTCCACACTCGGCAACCGCGCCGCGATCTCGAACACTTTGTCGCGCGTGTCAACCAGCTTGCCGTTGTAAAAATAGCCGTTCACCGCAAACAGAATCCTCGGCTCGATCTGCATGAAGCGATCCAGCACCCCCTGTACGCCAAAGTCCGGTGATGACGATGACCACACTGCGCCGATGCTCGTCGCGCCAAGCATTGCAATCGTGGCCTCGGGAATGTTGGGCAAGATGCTCGCAATGCGATCACCTGCGACCACGCCTGCC
>Ga0209181_10001277_pt1 | contig 44766 bp, 30 predicted proteins | sample MAT05_FD_187208 | JGI IMG/M metagenome (GOLD analysis project Ga0209181, IMG submission 187208) | Freshwater microbial communities from Lake Fryxell liftoff mats and glacier meltwater in Antarctica - MAT-05 (SPAdes) (version 2) | ecosystem: Environmental > Aquatic > Freshwater > Ice > Liftoff... | reverse complement strand
CCGTGACGCTGGCCTAATCGGCGCAGCCCAGCGCGTCGAGCACTATGAAATCGCCGTTTACGGCGTCGCCCGTGCTCTCGCCAACTGCCTTGGCCACGACGAAGCCGCCGAGCTTCTCGGCGAAACTCTCGAAGAGGAAAAGGAGACCGACGAGAACCTGACTGAACTCGCCGAAACCGTGATCAACGACGAAGCCGCTGAAGTCCGAAAAGCCGGTAAGTAACCACTCCGAGCACATACTACAGGGCGGGCGTGTAGGGTTTTTCAATACCCAGCGCCCGCCTTTTCCTTGCGCTCAAGCATCGTTTCCGAACTTGCAGCAATACGGGTTTAAAAATCATGAGTTCCCTTTGGCTCGGTGTCAAAGAGAGCTCGTTGTTCCACCCGAAATGTCTTTTAAAATGAACTTCTGGCTTAGCGTTTACGCTTGGCTTGTTCGCGTTCCCGTTCGCGTTCGCGCCACGCGATCGTAGGCGAAGCCGCCCAATGGTGCGCATGCTTCCAGCTTGCGCCTGCCCGTAATACTACGCCTAGCTTTGCAAGCGGGCATTCCACGGAAATCATCAGCATTTGTTTCCAATTGGCAGCGATGCGCGGCGCAAGCTGGAAGCTTACGCTACATTGCTTCGCTCCTCTGGCTTCGCCAGCACCTCCCTCATTAATCGCACCCATTTACATCGTGCTGGGAATGAAGGCTGGATCGTCACTCATGTGAGCTGCCTCGGCCTCGGACTTTTGCGGGCTGCCCTCATATTCCATGCGCAGGTCAGCTTCGCGCTCGGCGAAAGTTTTTACTCCGCGGTAGGCAGTGGAGCTCGAAGAGTGAGCCTCTGTGTGATCTGCGCGAAACCAAGGGAACCGCCTTATTCGCACACATCGTCAAACCGGTGAATCTCGACCAACTCCGGCAATTGATCAAACTACTCCCCGTGCGGTTGCAGTAGCGCATCGCGATTGATTGGATTGGTCAGCGGACTCTCATCTCGACAGCGTGCTCTTGGCGATCGTCATGGAGGGGGATGGTTGCTCCGGTTATCTCGCTTCCATCGAGGGAGAGCGGATGGGTGTCGTCCGCACCTGGGGCGAGCCGGGTGATGGTGATGTGATAAACGGTTTGCCGGTAGCGGTAGTGGATTTTGTAAGTCGTCCACGTTCTCGGCAGCCGTGGGGTCAGGCGCAGTTGATCGCCTTCCAGGTTCACACCCAGTAGGGTTTCGACCAGCAGCCGATACATCCACGCCGCCGAACCGGTATACCAAGTCCAGCCGCCGCGACTCGTGTGTGGGGCCACGGCATAGACATCGGCCGCGACGACATAAGGTTCCACTTTATAGGTGGCGATTTGGGCGGGAGTTTCGCCGTGATGGATAGGGTTGAGCAGATCGAATAACTCCCAAGCATGCTCGTGGTCTCCCATGAGAGCGAAGGCCATGACTGTCCAAATCGCGCCGTGCGTGTATTGCCCGCCGTTCTCGCGCACGCCGGGAATGTAGCCTTTGATGTAGCCGGGATTGAGGGAAGATTTGTCGAATGGGGGATCAAACAATTGAATCAGCCCGGCGTCGCGACGGACCAGACGTCGATCCACGGATTGCATCGCCACTCGCGCATACGACGGCTCGACGGCAGCACTGATCACGGACCAGCTTTGGGGTAAGGAATCAATCTGGCATTCCGGGTTCATCTTGGAGCCGAGAGGTTCACCGTTGTCAAAATAGGCGCGGCGATACCACTCACCGTCCCATGCCTGGGCCTGGATGTTTTTCTGTAACTTCTGTGCCTCGGTGCGGCAGAGCGCGGCAAAGGTTGCGTCGTTGCGTGTCTCCGCCAGTTTACTGAACTGCATGAGCACGTCGTAAAGAAAGAACGCCAGCCAGACGCTTTCCCCGCGGCCATCTTTCCCCACCATGTTCATGCCGTCATTCCAATCGCCGCAACCCATCAGGGGGAGACCGTGTTCGCCGAATTTCAGGCCGTTCTCAATGGCGCGCACGCAATGCTCGTAAAGCGTGGCGGACGCTTCGGAGCGGTTCGGTAAATCATAGTAGGCTTCCTCCTCCGGCTTGAGAGGACGGCCTTCCAAAAAGGAAATCTTTTCGTCAAGCACACCGGTGTCTGCGACGGATGAAACATAATGGCAGGTCACGTAAGGCAGCCAGAGATAGTCGTCGGAAAAATGGGTGCGCACGCCGCGTCCCCCCGGCGGATGCCACCAATGCTGCACGTCGCCTTCGCGGAACTGATGCGCGGCGGCTCGGAGCAGATGCTCGCGAGTGAGTGCGGGCTCGGCATGCACCAGCGCCATCACGTCCTGCAACTGATCGCGGAATCCGTAAGCACCGCCGGACTGATAGAACCCTGTCCGAGCCCAGAGCCGGCAACTTAGCGTCTGATACAACAGCCAGCCATTCGCCATTACGTTCACGGCCGGATCGGGTGTATCCACATTGATCGCGCCGAGCGTGCGGTTCCAGTAGTCCCAGACCCCTTCGAGCGCGATTCGACTGGCGTCTCCGCCGCGAAAGCGTTGGATCAAACTCTGCACATCGGTGGGACTCCGACCCACCCCGAGGCGAAACGTCGTTTCCCGCTCCTGTCCGTCCGCCAGATCGAAGACGACCTGCAACGCGCCGCAAGGATCGAGGCCCGCGCCCACCTGGCCCGAGAGGCGCGCCCGCTTCAACGCAGCCGGTTGCGCCATGGTTCCATTCCGGCCGATAAATTCTTTTCGATTGCCGGTGAGGGTGCGCGTCCGATCGTTGACATCAATGAAGGCGATCCGATCAGGGAATTCGGTGTTGTAATAATTGCGCGCGAGCAAAGCGCCACTCTTGAGGTCCACTTCAGTTTGCACATGCAACAGACTTTTCTGTCGCAAATCGCCGAGCACCCATTCCCAATAACCCGTGACCGACAGGCGGCGGGGGCGTCCCGAGACATTGCGCAGCTTTAAGACCGTGAATTTTACCGGCGCGTCCATCGCCACATAGACCCACAACTCGGAGGTGATGCCGTTCTCCGTATGCTCGAAGACGGTGTAACCAAAGCCATGGCGAATAATATACGGAGTCGCGCCACGCGCTGGCAATGGCGTCGGTGACCAAAACTGTCCAGTTTGCTCATCACGGATGTAGAGCGCTTCGCCCGTGTTGTCCTGGACGGGATCGTTACTCCAGGGGGTCAGTCGGAATTCATGGGAGTTCTCCACCCAAGTGTAAGCGCCGCCGCTTTCCGAAACCACCGTGCCAAAGGATGGATTGGCGATCACATTCACCCACGGCGCTGGCGTCGTCTGCCCGTTTTGAAGCGTAATGACATACTCATGCCCGTCGCGACTAAAGCCGCCCAGGCCATTGTGGAAGATTAACTCCCGGTGAGGCAGCGGCGGGGTTGCATCCGGCAACACCGACCGCGTGGGAGTGAACGCCGGAACCAACGGTTCCAACAGGTTCTTCCGCTCCAATTGGTCCGACAAAGTTCCCCGCTCATCATCCAGGACAATCCGGGCTGCGGATTGCAGCAACAGGCGATCATCGTGAGGAACATGGTCGAGGTGCCGGACAAAGATGCCGCCCGGCTTGTCGAGCATCTGCGCTTCAATCCCTGAAGCGATAAGACTGCTAATCTGATCGTGTAAGGACTGGCGATAGACCGAAACGTCCTCATTCAAAATAAGGAGTTCCACGATTAGTCCCTTCATGCGCCAGTAAGAGTGCGCGTGAATGAGTTGTTGGACGATTTCGATTTTCTCCGGGTCGCTGATGCGGAGGATCACGAGTGGCGCGTCACCCGAAATGCTGTAGCTCCAAAGTCCGCTTTGGCCGCGCCGGTTGCTGCGAAGCACGGCCGCATTGGCGCGCCGCGCGGGGTCGGCATAGATCAAAGCGCTGGCCATCCTGCCATAGAGCTGCGCCTCACCCTCGGTGGCATTGAGCTGGCGCAAAGTGACCTGGCTATGAGTCCACGCAAGATCAAAGGCGCGCTCCGCCATGCGGGCGCTTTGATATTTTTCTACCTGCGCCAGCGCAGCCTCGCGGCTTTCCGTTACGCCGAGGACCAAGTCGATGATAGCCGTCTCATTGGGAGGCAGCACAACGGTGCGCCGCAACGAAATGATGGGATCGAGCACGGAGCCCACCGTGTTGGACAATGGCGCACTAGTCCGCATCGCGGCTGGGTTGGCCAGCGTTCCTCCGCGACCGACAAATCTAACCCGATCCGTTTCGCAGGAGAGGTCGCCTTGCTGGCCTTCCTGACCAACCATGAGATGCAACAGCCACGGTGGATTTTCTTCCGGGGATCGTGCGCGACGGGTGCAAAGAATGGCGGAGGATTCCCGCACGAATTCTGTCTGCACGAAAAGGTTACTAAACGCGGGATGCGCTGCGTCCGCAGCGGGGAACGCGAGCACGACTTCCGCATAACTAGTGAGTTCAATCTCCCGCACCTTGGACGAACGGTTGGTGATCGTGATCCGCCGCAACTCCACATCGTCTTCCGGCGACACGCAGACGTCGGTGTGGACTTCGAGACCGGCATGAGTGTGTCGAAACTCCGCGCGGGCCTGGGTGAAGATGGCCTCGTAACCTTTGGTCGAGCGCAGGGTGGGTTGATAGGCATTGGACCAAAACTCGCCCGTCGCGACATCTCGGAGATAGACGAACGTGCCCCAGCAATCACGCGTCGCGTCTTCGCGCCAACGGGTAACGGCAAGATCGCGCCAGCGACTATAGCCGCCGCCCGCGCTGCTAATGGCAACATGATAGCTACCGTTCGACAAAAGATGAACCTCCGGGGCCGACGGCGTGGGATTCGTGAAAACCCGCATCACGCTTTCCCCTTCATTGGAGAGCGTTCGCGCAGTCTCCAGTTCTAGGTCTTCGGCAAACACGCTGGCGCTGGTCCGGGGCACCCTCTCCTGTAACAATAGATCCGCCGCCTTCAGCAAGGGACAAGCCATGAAGCGCCTTTGCATGGGGTAGTCCCGCAGCACATTGACCAGTGCCAGCAAGCTCATGCCGTGATGATGCGCCATATAGGAGCAGATGGTGGCGCTCGACTCACCTGACGGCAGGCGCGACGGCGTGTAATCCACCGCCTCATGGAATCCGAAGCGTCCTTCGCGGCCCTCATCCGTCAGCCGTTGTAAATTTGCGCACGCCGCCTGCGGGGCGATCATCAGCGCCATGGCGCTGGCGTAAGGGGCGATGACCAGATCTTCGGCCAGGCCGCGCTTCAAGCCCAGGCCGGGCACGCCAAAGGCGCGGTATTGGTAGTTTAGGTTGGTGTCCGTCCGGTTATAGCCCGACTCGGAAATGCCCCAGGGCACGCCGCGCAGTTTCCCATACTCTATCTGACGTTGCACCGCCGCGTTGCAGGTGTGATCGAGCAATGTGTTTTCATAGTTAGGCATGACCAGCAGCGGCATCAGATACTCGAACATCGAGCCACTCCAGGAAACCAAGATGGGATCGCCGCGCGAAGCGACGAGCAGACGCCCGAGCGAGAACCAGTGGTCCTGCGGAACTTGTCCCAAGGCGATGGCGACATAGCTGCATAAGCGCGCCTCCGAGGCCAGCAGGTCGTAGAAGCTGGCATCGCACCGGGCCTCGCTGACATTGAACCCAATGGAAAACAGCTCTCTTGTGGAGTCGAACAGAAAGGTGAAATCAGTCGCGGCCAGTTCATCACATTGCTGGGCCAAGGTTTCTAGGGCGAGTAAGCGTTGACGCGCCTGTTCCCCGGCTTCCCGTAGACAACGCACGAAGTCCGTGTGCTGTAGCGGCTCACCTTCGAGCGATTGCGCCAGCGCCACGATCTCCGCCAGGGTGGATGCCTTGTCGAGTGGCTCGAGCTTCGCTTGCAACTCGCCGCTCAAACCTGTGGTCGGCAACGCCAGCCACGGCGCGAGAAGAAGCATGTCCTGCAAATGATCCGCGCAATTTCGCTCGAGCGTTTTATACCACTCTTTAATTTCTCCCTCTTCGTGAGCCAGAGACGCAGCGGCCTCGGTCGCTAGGTCTGCGACTCGCTTTAATAAATTAAACGCCTCACGCAACGTGACGGGGGCCGCCTCCAGTTCTGTGTCGATTCTGGTGAGAGTGGCGTTGTCTTGAACCAATGAGCTGAGCACCTTCACCGTGTCATGCAGACCGGAAAATATCTGCGGCGTGTAAGTCTTTTCTTCCGCCATTTCCGAGAGACCGGCACCGAGCGTGAGCAAGTGGCCGGAGAGATTGCCGCTGTCCACGCTCGACACATAAAGCGGGAGGAGTGGCCGGAGCGTGCGGGTCTCATACCAGTTGTAGAAATGCCCGCGATGCCTTTCGAGGCGTTGCATGGTGGCGAGGGTGTCTTGCGTACGTTGCAGCAAGCCGCCGGTTGAGAGATAACCAAAATCCCGCGCCGCCAGATTAGCGAGCAGCGCCAAACCCATGTTGGTCGGTGAGGTCCGCGAAGCAATGGTCGGAACGGGAACTTCCTGGAAGTTATCTGGCGGCAGCCAGTTTTCTTCGGCGGTGACGAAGGTTTCAAAGAAGTGCCATGTCTTGCGTGAAATGCGCCTCAGATAAGCCAACTGCCCGGACGACAAATCCGACATCGCGGATTCCAGAGGCAAACTGATCCACCACGCGATCAAGGGCGCTGCCAGCCAAAGCCCGAGCATGGGCAGGGCAAGCGCGAATTGAGGTGAGTGTAAAGCGGCCAGCAGGCATCCACTGAGCAGAGCGATTACGGGCGCAATCCACATGGCGGCGTAAAAGCCCGTGAGATGGGTGCCATTGGTCTTTTTGGAATCCTCCGACGTTCGCCATTCGAGGAGTTGCTTGCGGGTCACGAACACGCGCGTCAGTGTCCGGCCAATCGCGTCCAGGCTGACGAAAGCGTCGTAAGGCAGGAACGCCAGGGTCAAAAAAATCTGACCAAGTTGGCGGGTGCCCGCAGCGGTAACACTGCGGAGATGCAGCGCCCACGGCATATCCGCCGGCTTGCGTAGCGCAGCGACCGAGACCGACATGAGTCCGGGCAACGCGATGATGGCGATGACAAGTAGCGATCCCAGCCCTCCGAGTCCGGGCAGGAACAGCCAGTGACCGAGCAGGAAGAGCAATAACCCGGCGGGAACCAGACTGCGCCGGAGGTTGTCGAAGATTTTCCACCGCGAAATCCCGGAAATCGGATTGGCGATGCGACGTGCGTCGGAGCCGGGAACCCGCGGCAGCAGCCATTGCGCGATCTGCCAATCGCCGCGTATCCAGCGGTGGCGCCGGTCGATGTCCACGTTGTAGCGGGAAGGATATTCCTCGTACAATTCCACGTCGCTCACCAAGGCCGAACGGGCATGGCATGCCTCTAGCAAGTCATGGCTGAGCACCGTATTCTCCGGGAAGCGACCCGCCATGGCTCGAGCGAACGCGTCCACATCGTAGATGCCTTTGCCGATGAAGGAGCCTTCCTGGAAGAGATCCTGATACACGTCCGAAACCGCCCGCGTGTAAGGGTCGATGCCTGCGTCCCCAGCGAAAAGGCGAACGAACCACGAACGCCGGGCACTGGGCAGACTCACGCCCACGCGCGGTTGTAGAATGCTGTAGCCTTCGGCGACCACACCGCGCTTCGCATCGAACTCAGGATGGTTCAGCCGGTGCGCCATCGTGCCGACCAGTTGCCGTGCGGCATCGCGCGGAACCTGCGTGTCTGTATCCAGCGTGATGACATATTTGATCGCGGGAAAGATGGCCGTGTCTCCCACGACTTCCGAAAAGCATTCCCGTGAGCCACCGCGGAGCAGGGCGTTGAACTCTTCGAGCTTTCCGCGTTTGCGTTCGTAACCCATCCACAAGCCTTCGCCCGCGTTCCACCGGCGAGGACGGTGCAGCAGAAAAAACAAACCATGTGTGCCGGATGAATACTTACGGTTAAGATACTCGATGCCTGCTCTGGCCCGCTGAAGTAACTCCTGATCACCCGGCAGAGTCTCCTCCGGGGCGTCGCGGAAATCCGTCAGCAGGGTAAAGTGAAGGTGCGGATCGCGATTCGCGAGATGATGAATCTCCAGCGTCTCGATGAGACCATCCACATCTTCCAGACTCGTGAGCATCGTGGGCACCGCCACCATCGTGCGGCGGTCTCCAGGGATGCCAGCAGAGTAATCCAGTCGCGGGAGCTGACTGGGTTTCACCAGCAGCGTGGCCAGCCAGTTCATCAAAGCCACGGCCAGTTGGCTCGCACAAAGGAGAGAAGTGAGCGTGAAGAAAATGAGCTTCCCCACCGGCTCATCGAACACCCGCGCCCCCTGCATCAAGCCGAACGCGCCGAGCAACGTGAGCACCGCGACACCGCCCGCATAAAACGTCAGCGGAAAACGACGGAGGCTTCGTTCGAGTTTCGTCCACCAGGGCCATCGGACCTTCACCGCGCGCCCAAGCAGCGACTGGCCTTTGTCGATTAGATAGAAGCCCACATGCGCAGTCCGGTCTTCGTGGCCTTTTTGCCCAGCACTTTCCACGGCCAGTTGGATGGCGTGCTGCGCGACCTCCGCTTCGGAAAGCTGGCTGTATCGGGCCAGAGACTCGACCGCGTGTCGATAACGGTCGCGCGTCGCAAAATCCATATCGGCGTAAACATTCGCCGGGTCTGTGCGCAACTTCGCCTCAACCAGACTTAGCGTCTCTACAAACTCCTTCCAGTCCATCGCGCTCAGGAAGCGCAGACTGGCAATGCTATGACTGACGGAGACCTGATCGGCTGCCTGATTCTGACTTTCCAGATGGACTAGTTGCTCAATGGATAGCCCGTTTTCTGCGAGCCGCTGTTCGAGCCAACTACGCGCTAGATGCAACACGGGACTGTGACATGACAAGCGCTGACCAAACTCGGCCACAAAGGAACTGGAGATGGGTAAGTCCGCCTTCGCCATGTCCGCCACCACCACCACCAAATGCGACGGGTGCTTTTCCGCCTTCTCCTGCAAACGATCCACCCATAGGTCTGCCAGATCGCGATCCTCCCGCGCGCGCGCCAGCCGGGTCGCTATGCGCTGGAGATTTTCCAGCAAGCCCAGGCGCAACATAATCGGGATCGCCCAAAGCTCGCCTAGCTTCAAGGAACTCACCGTCTGATAAGCGGCGATGAACGCGCTCAGTGGTCCCGCGTCGATCTGCGCATCCACGTGCGGGATCAATTCGAGCACGATGTCGTAAACGCGGGGCAGTCCGGCGGAAGGACCGTTGAGGAGGCGGGGTAACTCCCGGTTGTAGCCCCGCGGCAGATGCCGCCGGGCCAATTGGATCTGCTCTTCAATCAGGTAAAAGTTATCCAACAACCATTCGGCGGCGGGAGTGACGCGCCGACTCGGATCGACCTCGATGGTCGCGCGATTGAAGGCACGAAGACCCTGCTCATTGGCGTCCAGCCGGGCGAGCAGAGGGTTCGGGCTGAGTCGAGTCGCAAGACGATGCTCCGCCGCCAGTGCCCTCGCGTGACGCGCGAGCTGTTCGACGCTGAACAACTCGGCCCGCAACGGCGGCTCGCTCGCCAGCGGGCGCGTTTGTTTAGTGACCCAGTTTTTCCAGCGCGGTGAGAAGGTCTGCATCGGTGTGAAAAATTTCCACGCTGGTCTTCGCAGCGTCCTGATAAGGCAGCGACTTTTCTTTCGCCTGCTCGGGGATTGAGGTTGGCACTTTGCCGACGGCTTGCAGATCCGTCTCCGTTACCGTGTAGTTGATGAAAATCGGCTCGATGCTCGCGAGATCAAGGCCGGTGACGTCGGGCGCGCCTACATGGTTGGGCTCGTATTTCGCAGTCAGCGCCGCAGGATTTTCGCCGTGCGCCTCGCGATAAAGCGCGAGCGCCTTAACGGTGAATTCACCGTAGCGTCCGTCTATCTTACCCGGCGCAAACTCCGCCCGGTCGAGGAAGACCTGAAGCCGCGTGGCCACCTCGATATCGGCTTTGTTTCGCGGTTGCCCGTCCTCCTCCGCCCCGCTCGAAATAGTCGTGAGGAGGGCGGCGGTTAATATGTAGCGAGCGAAAAACTTCATATAGCAGTGTATCGCAGCGCAGGTGCTCGGCGGCTGCATCAATTTACGCAAGCCAGCGCCGAAACGCTGATCAACAACGAAGCGGCTGAAGTCGCTCAGGTAGGCAAGTAATAACAATTCGTTCTCAATCACGAATTGGTATAAGGCGGGTGTCAGTTTCCTGTCCCCGCGTAGCCCTACGGTATTCCATCTTCTTTTTTAAACCACCGTCTGAAAGACAGCATCAAAGAAGTGGCGGAATTTTTGCGACACGTTTAGAAATTGGCCCAATGAAAACGCGCCAGTGCATTCTTAAAATGCATTTTCATATTTCTTGTCCGCTCTCCGTGCTTAGGAGGTAGCTACCGTATGGATTCTGCTGATTCACGCCCACTCATCATTCTTGGCACCGGTGTCGCTGTTCCAGAGAAGATACTGACCGCCGCCCAGCTGGATCGAGAGCTAGGGCTGCCGAACGGTGAGAGTTTACGAGTCACTGGCATCCGCCAGCGGCATGTCACTGTGCACGAAACGGCCTCCCTACTCGCTGCAACTGCGTGCCGTCAGGCTTTGAAAGATGCCCAGATTTCCTGGGATGAAGTGGACTGCCTCGTGTGTGCATCTGCCACAATGGACCAAGCGCTACCTTACAATGCGGCCATGATTCACGCGGAGCTGGGAAAAAGCGCGCGCCGTATTGCCACGCTGGACGTCGGAGCCAGCTGCCTCTCCTTCCTACAGGCTCTGGATATGATGAGCTATGCCGTCACGGCAGGCCGGTATCGGACGGTGCTGATCGTCTCCGCAGACATCACCACATTCACCACCGACCGTCGCAATCTGGGAAAAAACGGCATCTTTGGAGATGGCGCAGCCGCAGTGGTGGTGCGACGCACCACTACGGGAAAAAACTCCCGCATCATGGCTGCGCGTAGCATCACACTGCCGGAGGGTATCGATTTTTGCCAAATCCGTTCCGGCGGCTCGCGCTTTCATCGCAGAGGCATTCCCGGACACTCTGAGGCGTTGTTTGAAATGCACGGACGCAAGCTCTTCGCACTCGTGAGGCGTCACCTGCCCCGTTTTGTCCGTGATCTACTCGCAGAAGCCAATGTCACTCAGAAGGATCTGGCGTTACTTATCCCGCATCAAGCCAGCCGTCAGGCGCTTGATCATGTCGCCGACATGCTGGGTTTTAATGACGGGCGGATGGTCGATGTTTTTGGCGACTTTGGAAATCAGGTCGGCGCATCACTACCCACCGCCCTGCACTTTGCGCGACACAGTCACGGACTGAAACGAGGCGACAAAGCGCTGCTTCTGGGCTCTGGCGCCGGTGTTTCCATCGGCGGCATGGTCATAGAGTTTTAAGTGTGTAAACGTATGGCTATATCTTTCCTTACTCTTTGTCTTGCTCGAATCTTACTCGCTCAGTGGCAAGGTTTTAAGTATGAAGTTTTAAGTTAAGTCAGTGTTTACTCAACGCCGTCGCTCCTATCAACAATCACCTCTCATCTATCAACCCATGTCCGCCCTGCTCGATCAGTGTAAAATTTGATCTCCTCAAAGTAGGACACTGTCAGCACGCCGAATGCATCGCAATGCGTGGTGGAAGCTGGCGCGGTATTGAGTTCCCGGCACTGGTGGGATTGATCGAACATCCTCAGCGCGGCCTCATGCTCTATGACACAGGCTATTCCAGCCACTTCGAGACAGCCACACGGAGTTTCCCTGAATGTCTCTACCGTGTCGTCACACCGGTGAGCCTTCCACCTGAGGAAGAATTACTGCAACAGCTTGAAGCACGCGGGATCAGACCTACTGACATCGAAACCATTTTCATCTCCCATTTCCATGCCGATCACGTGGCTGGCCTGCGCGACTTCCCACAAGCTCGATTTATAGCAACACAATCAGAGCGTCGTGTTTGTGAAAACAAAGGCCGGATTGGCAGGCTGCGACGGGCCTTTTTGAGCGAGCTGTTGCCTTCAGATTTCGACACCCGACTCACTCCGGTTGAAAGTCTGCCTGTGATTTCATTGCCCACAGACTGGCATCCCTTCACCATGGCCTGTGACCTTCTTGGAGATTCCAGCATACTCGGCTTGGACCTTCCCGGGCACACTGCCTCGCAGCTCGGATTGGGTTTTCGCACGACACCCGATGAGATGATTTTTCTTGTCGGCGATGCCTGCTGGAAGATCGAAGCACTCGCGCAAAATCGCCCACCATCACGTCTGGCTTATCAGCTCTTTCACAACGGCAAGACCTACGACGAAACCTTCGTCAGACTCCAGTCGCTGCACGGCTCCAGCCAGGCACCGCAAATCATCCCCTCTCATTGTTCCACCACATGGAAGCAGCGTGGAGGAACCCGCCATATCACCCGTGTTTGAGTCTTTGCTCATCCTCTGGCATTTCGTGCGAACACGCTGGTTCACGCAGATGCAAACCCGCGCCGTCTTGGAAGCCAGACAGCAAAAAAGGATGCATCGGTTTCTACAGGATGCCATCCGGAATTCACCGCATTATCAAACCCGCCATCCCCGGCTCGGAGATTTTCCGCTGATGAGCAAAGAGGATTTTCTCGCCCACTTCCCCTCCTTGAACCGTCAGCACATCACATTGGAAGAAGCGACGGTGATTGCATTACGTGCGGAACGTGAGCGCGACTTCGTGCCAAAGCTCCCCGACGGCGTCTGCGTTGGTCTTTCCTCAGGAACTTCGGGTAACCGGAACGTATTCCTCGTGGGGCGAGAGGATCGCTGCCGTTGGGCCGGACAGATGTTTGCGCGAATGCTTTCTTCGGAGTCCTTGCGGCATCTTTTAAACCCGCTGCGAGAACCGTTACGCATCGCCTTCTTTCTGCGAGCTAGCAGCAATCTCTACACAACGCTCAGCAGCCGCCGCGTTCAACTCGCCTATTACGATCTCACACAGCCTTTTGGGACGCTTACCACGACGTTGGAGCAGCAAAACCCACATATCCTGGTAGCTCCAGCCACCGTGCTAGCGGAATTGGCTGCGCATCCTCCCGCCAGACTGCGTCCCACTCAGATCATCTCTGTGGCGGAGGTGCTCGACACGCGTGACCGTGAATCGATCGAACAAACCTTCCACGTGCGCGTGTCAGAAATCTATCAAGCCTCTGAAGGTTTTTTAGGAGCCACCTGTGAGCATGGAACCATGCATTTAAATGAAGACGCGCTTCATATCGAACAGCACTGGCTGGACGACGCCCATACTCGCTTTCATCCCATCATTACAGATTTCTCCCGCCATACGCAGTGGTTTGTGCGCTACCAGCTTAACGATGTGTTGTGCCCTACCGACATGCCGTGCCCGTGCGGACGGGTGACGCGAAGTCTTCAGCGCATCGAAGGACGGGCGGAGGAAATTCTGTGGGCCCGTGAACCGAAAGGCCAATTACAAACCGTCTTCCCAGAATCACTGCGTCAGGCGCTTTACTCCATCCCGCAGCCGCTGGGAAACTATCGCATTGAGCAACATGCAGACTGCTGGAATATCCAGCTCCAACACGACGACCCAACGCTGGAACAAACCGTGCGCGACGCCATCACCCTTCTACTCAAACGACTTCAACTCACGACACCGGAGTTACGCTTCCTGTCCTGGACGTCACAACCACCCGCTGAAAAAATGAAGCGCATCCGCTGCATCACCCGGCCCACATGAAGACCCGCATTTTAATCACTGGAGCCTCAGGATTTGTCGGCGGATCTTTTTGCCGACAATTCGCTTCTCATGAAAATCTGGAATTGCGCGGACTGGGTCGCCGCGAATCCGGGTTACCCGGTTACATCCGCTCCGACCTTACCAAACCGCTTCAGCTCGACTGGAAGCCCGATGTCGTGATTCACGCCGCCGCACGCTCATCGCCTTGGGGTAGCCTGGCGGAGTTTCGTCGTCAAAACGTGGAAGCAACCCGCAACGTCATCGACTTCTGCGCGGGGCAAAAAGTTCCCAAACTGATCTATATTTCTTCGAGCTCCGTTTTTTACAAAGAGGCCGATCAACTGAACCTGACGGAACTCAGTCCGAGCGGACCTCGTTTCCTAAATCATTACGCACGCACCAAATGGGAGGGCGAACAGCTCGTGCGAGATTATCTCGGCTCCTCGGTCATCTTGCGACCGCGCGCCGTTTTTGGACCACACGACACCGTCCTTTTCCCCCGGATCCTGCGCGCCGCACAGCAGGGCCAGATGGCCTCTATCACCCGCCCCGGAGCACCCGCAATCGGCGATCTCATCTACATCGACTCGCTGTGTGATTACATCCTGCGCGCTGCGCTCGATCCCCAACTCACCGGCGACTTCAATCTTACCAATAACGAGCCCGTCGAAATTCAGAGCTTTCTCGCCAGCATCTTTGCCGGTCTCGGTCTCTCACCCAAGAGTCGCAATATCCCGCTGGGTCGGGCACTGATCATCGGAACCATTATCGAATGGTTCTATAAATGCGTATTGCCGTGGAAAGAGCCACCCATCACCCGCTTTGGAGTCGGCGTGCTGGGTTACAGCAAGACTTTTGATGTCAGTAAATGTGTGCGTGTTCTCGGTCAGCCTTCGGTGAGCCTGCAGGAAGGACTCCGCCGTTTCATTGACTGGCAAAAACAACAACCGCCTGCATGACCACGGCCCTCATCATCATCACCGCCGCGTATGTCGCGCTCCTGCTGCTGCGTAGTTACTTGGCATTGAGTTATGCGCGCACATTTCCTGCCGGGCAGACATGCACACTCCCGCCCGACACCCTCACTATAGCGCAAGCCATCCTCAGCGGAGATCCTCTGCTTGAGTCACGTCTGGCGGCGAATCTGAAGACGCTGCCAAATCAACGCTTCATCTGGCTTCTCGACGAAGACGACAAGGAGGCGCAGCGCATCTCCGAAAAACTTCAGACAGCGCATCTCCAGATTGAGATTTGCCCGCCCTGCCCAGAAGCCACCAATCCCAAACTTTGGAAGCTCAATCATGCCGTCCCGCTGCTGGAGACGCCGTTGTTATGTGTGCTCGACGATGACACCACGCTCTCCGAGTCCAGCGCGGCTGAACTGATGGAAGCTGCCGCAAGCCATACCGTCGCCACTGGACTACCTTGTTACCTAGACTCAGGGGATATGCCTTCCGGGATGTTGTCCCAGTTTGTGAACAACAACTCCGTCTTCACTTATCTCGGCACCTCCAAACTACTCCCTCCTTTCACACTCAATGGCATGGGTTACGCAATGCGCCGAACCGAGCTCTCTGCGCTTGGAAATTTCCAGCCCATTTTGCATGAGCTCACCGACGATCTTGCGCTCGCAACGCTGGTGCTGCGTCAAGGCGGCAGCATTCATCAGGCAATGGCGCCGTTGCGCGTGCAAACAGACGTGCGCAATCTCAGTCACTACATGCAACTCATGCATCGCTGGTATGTCTTCACGTTGCTTCTGCTGCGAAAGCAGCGCCTCCCCGTCCAGCTCTTCATCTTTTTACTCCATGGTCTGCCTCCGTTATTGCTGCTCGGCTTGGTGATCGTGTCTGCTGCAACTGCGTCCCCGCTGACAGTTCTGCTGGTATTCATATTGAGGCTGCTCGTCATCACCTCCATTCAGCGACGCTTTTTTGGCCCCGGATTCCACCGACCTCTGCTCTCCATTCTTTCCGAATTGATGCAACCCTTTCACCTCATTCACGCGCTCGCCTGTCGCACCATCCGATGGAGGACGCGCCTCTATCGTGTGCGGGACACCCATGACTTCACCGCCGCATGAATGCCGTCGCTGCTTTCATCACCGGCCACAGCGTCCGTGGCTGCACTGGCCTGTCCAAGGTGCAACGGGATTTCCAGCGACGCTCGATTATTCCTTTAGAAAAATGGCTGCCTCACAATTTCCCCTATCACGAGACTTTTCCTTTTCCTGAACCATCCCTGCTCAGCGCCAGCTTCAATAACGTGGTTCACTATTTCCGTTCGCGTCTGCCAGCTTTTCAAAAACAACATCAGGAGACGGTATGTCAGGTTTTTTCAAGCTACGATGCAGTCATTCTGCTAGCGGGCAGTTGCGGACTGGAGTTGCTCTGCAATCTCGATTTACCTCAGCCCCTCCGCCGCCGTTTGCACGTCTTTGCATACGGACCCGTATCACGCAGCCTGCCAGAGGTGGCATCCATGCTCACTATACAGGGCACAGGAGATTTACTCTCACGCAGCTTTCATCCCACGGCTGACCATCGTTTCCCTTGTCCACACACAGGCTACTTGAAGGCACCGGAGACGTTGCACTGGTTTAACCGCTTTTATCAGAGCGTCACTGTGTCATGAGGCCTAAAAAAGTCTTCCTCGTCGGACCACCGTTCAGCGGTCACTTTCATCCGCTGCTGGGCATCGGAGAGATGTTGTGCAAGCAATCGGATGTCACCGTCTTAAGCACGCCCGGCGCAGGCAAAAGCTGTCACCTGCCTTTCCGCCCTATCCTCGCCGCTCACGAGCAGGCCATATGGGAAATCGCCGAGCCGGGCAAAGCCGTGAAAGGCAACCCCATCGGACTCTACCGACAGTTGAAAGCCAACATGGCACTCATGGCAGATCTCAAGAAGGAGCTGGATACTCTTTACGAGGCTGAAAAGCCCGATCTGGTCATTGCAGACTTTACCGTGCCTGTCGCCGGTCTCTCCGCGACACAACTGGGCATCCCTTGGTGGACAAGCTTGGTTTCACCCTGCGTCTTTGAAACTCCGGATGGGCCACCCGCTTATTGCGGCGGTCTGTTTCCTCCCACGACAAGGTTACAGCATCTACAGCACGCTGGCTTGCGCATCGCAACACGACTCTTCAAGCGCGTGATGGGACGCATCTTCCGTCGCGAGCTACGCGGAATCGGGCTTCACGGCATTTATCACCAGGACGGGTCTGAAGCAGTGTATTCACCGCAGTGCATTTTGGCGCTTGGCCTGCCGGAACTCGAATTCGCCCGCACGTATCCGCCTCATTTTCATTTTACAGGTCCGGTCCTTCACACCCCCGTCGAGAACGCGCCAGAACCTCATTTCACGACAAACGGACGCCCCCATGTGCTCATCAGCATTGGAACGCACTTACCGCATGCCAAGGCTGATCTTGCGGCAGCCGTGAAGCAAATGGCCTCCCGCCAACGCGACATCGTCTTTCACTTCACGCATGGAAATGCAGCGACGCAGTTTCAGCACGTAAACGACAATTACCACGAATACGCTTATATCTCCTATACGCAGCATCTGCCGCGTTACGATCTAGTCGTTCATCACGGAGGCGCTGGTGTGCTCAATCACTGCCTGAAACACGGTAAACCTGCGGTGGTTTTCCCTCAGGACTTCGATCAGTTTGACCATGCTGCGCGTCTGGTCGCCACTGGAACCGCCCGGCGCATCAAACACATGGCAGAACTGGAGCCATGCATCCTCCAGGCGCTGAAGGATTTTGCACTGCGTGAACGCTGCCGGGAGGTGAGTGCGCTGTTTGGTAAATATGATGCTCAGCGCATCCTCACTGACCTGCTCTCAAAGATATAGCTCGGCCTTACCTCACATAAGCGCGAAGCGCCGCTCCCCTCATTCTTTCTCCCTTTGCCCTATTTCCGATTCGCCAGTTTGGCCAGCAGGCGCAGGATTTCGATGTAGAGCCAGATCAGGGTGACGAGCAGACCAAACGCTGCGTACCACTCCATATATTTCGGAGCTCCCACCTCGGCACCAGTTTCGATGAAATCAAAGTCCAGCACGAGATTGAGCGCGGCGATCACCACTACGACGCAGCTGATTCCAATGCTCAGAAGGCTGCTTCCGGCCAGAAAAGACTGGTAGCCGAACATCGTGAAAATCCAGCTCGTCAGATACATGATGAAAATACCGCCCGTCGCGGCAACAACTCCCAACCTGAAGTTTTGGGTTACTTTGATCCAACCCGAGCGGTAGGCGAACAGCAGCGAGAAAAGCGTTCCAAAAGTCAGCATGGCAGCCTGAATCACGATGCCATCATAGAGCGCGTTGAAATAAGCGGAGATCCCACCCACAAACAGCCCTTCAGCGAGGGCATACATGGAGCCAGTCACCGCCGCCCACTCTTTTTTAAAGCAAGTGATCAGACACAATACCAAGCCCGCAATCGCCCCACCCATCATCCACGGCATCGCAGAAGCGGGATTGGCGGAAAATTTAATCCAAACCATGCTCGCCGTGACGAGGGTGAGAATCAGGAAAAACGCCGTCTTATTAACCGTTCCCTGGATGGTCATCCGGCTCTCGCCAACATGGGCGACACTACGGAATGTATTGGCGGATAAAGCGGGATTGGAAGTTCTCATAGTCGGTATGGTTAAATTGCCCGGTCTTCCTAAACTTTGATTGAGAATTGAAAAGCAGAGATTAAGGATTTTTAAAAAAAAACTGACTGCAACAGGTTCACCAATTCTCATTGAACAGGAGGAATCAGAGGTAACAGAGAGTGAAGCTGCTACTTAACAACCTGTTGAAAAAACTCGGGTATGGTTTGGATGAATGATACCGAAGGTTCTTACTCTTACTCTTACTCTTACTCTTACTCTTACTCTTACTCTTACTCTTGATCTTGATCTTGCTCTTGCTCCAAATAGACATCTTCAGACTAAGTAACAGCAAGACTAAGAGTAAGATTTTGCCCCAACGAAATGCGTCGCTGAGTATTTCACCAGTCTCTCAAATCCTAATTCCTAAATCTTAACTTCACCGCTAATGTCTATTTTTCCGATAGACAATTGTGACATTAGTGGTTTATGTAAGCATTTCACCCTGATTTCCCTGCATCCATGGCCGATTTTACCACCCATCCTGCCTACTCTAAACTCTACGCGGCACCTACTCCGACCGAGTCCGCCGCTTTTTTCCCAGAAAAAATCTCCCGAGCCGATTCCGCCCATCTGGACCAACTAGAGGCCCAAAGCGTCTATATCATCCGCGAGGCGTTTCATCATTTTAAGAACATCTGCATGCCATGGAGCATGGGCAAGGATTCCAATGTCCTCATCTGGCTTTCCAAAAAGGCGTTCGGCGGACATATCCCCTACCCGCTCCTCCATATTGATACGACTTATGAGTTCCCCGAGATGATCGAATACCGCGATTGGGCAGTGGATTATCACAAGCTGAACTTGATCGTAAAAATCAACGAAGACGCGCGGGCAGGCAGCGGTGATTACACAGAACGCGGCCCCATCGGCTACGACACCGCCAGCGCGGTAACGGTCACGCACGAACTCAAAACCGTCGCCCTCCAGCAGGTCATGGCTGAGCACAAATGGGACGCTTTGATCACCGGCATCCGTCGTGATGAAGATCCAACTCGCGCCAAAGAACGTTACTTTTCCCCGCGCACCAAGGATTTCGAATGGGATTACAAAGATCAGCCGCCGGAGTTCTGGAATCAGTTCACCACCAGTTGCGGTCCCGGCGAGCATGTGCGCGTTCAGGCGCTACTCGACTGGAGCGAGCGTGACGTTTGGATGTATATCCAGCGCGAAGGCATCCCGATTCCGAAGATGTATTTCGCCCGCACCGCGCCGAACGGCAAAAAATACCGCTTTCGTTCACTGGGCTGCTGGCCGATCTCGAGTCCCGCGCTGAGCGAAGCCGACTCTATCGACTCCATCGTCGAAGAACTAGCCAACACTAAAACTTCAGAGCGAGCCGGTCGCGCCCAAGATCACGAAGGACGGAATTCAATGCAAGAACTTCGCGCAAAAGGATTCATGTAATATGAGCAATATAACCGAAATAACTTCGGAACAATTTTCTAATGAAGTGAAAGAAAGCACGGTCCCTGTGCTGGTTGATTTTTACGGTCATTCATGCCCACCCTGCATTCGTATGCTCCCAATTATTGAGGAAATCGCTGGAGAGTGTGCAGACAAACTCAAGGTCGTAAAAATGAACGCTCACGACAACATGGAGATTGCCTCCTCGTTTCGCATTAACTCCATCCCTAGTTTCATGCTCTTAAAAAACGGACAACCTCTGGCCCAGAGGTCTGGATCCACTACAAAAGCAGAACTTTTACAGTGGATAGATTCAACCCTTAGTTAACACCTTCAAGATGAGCGCCGCAACACTTCCAACACCTAAGACCGATGTCATTACCCCTCAATCGGCACCCAGTCTAAAACCTGTAATCTCTGACCCCAATGCCACCGACCTTCGGCTTCGCGTTGTTTTCGTCGGCCACGTAGATCATGGAAAATCCACGCTAATCGGGCGTATTTTCTTCGATACAAATTCTCTCCCCGATGGGAGAATTGAAAAGGTACAAGCAGCATGTAAAGCAGACGGACTGGACTATATTGAATACTCCCACTTGTTAGATGCACTCATTGAGGAACAGGAACAGAACATCACCATTGATACGACGCAAAAGGAGTTCCGGACCGATAAACGGCCTTATGTGATCATCGACGCTCCCGGTCACAAGGAGTTCCTGAAAAACATGATCACCGGCGCGGCCAGCGCGGACGCCGCAGTGTTGCTCATCGCCGCAAACGAAGGCGTGCGCGAACAGTCCAAGCGCCACGGCTACCTGCTCTCGCTGCTCGGAATCAAACAGGTCGTCGTCGCGGTAAACAAAATGGATCTCGTAGACTACAGCCAGGAAGTGTTCGATCAGGTCGTAAAAGAATACACGTTCTTTCTGAAAGAGATCGGTCTTGAAGCACGGACTTTCGTGCCGATCAGCGCCCGAAATGGTTACAATGTCGCCTTGAAAGCCGGAGACGGAAACGAGGAAGCCAGAAATCCGGTCATGCCATGGTATACGGGGCCGACGATCACCGGGATGCTCGACACCTTCGAGCCGCCGAAGCCACTCAACGATCTCCCGTTGCGCTTTCCGATTCAGGATATTTATCGCTTCGATGAACGGCGCATCCTCGCAGGTCGCGTGGAGGCTGGCTCGCTCAAGGTCGGCGATTCACTCGTGTTTTCACCCGGCAACAAAACCGCAAAAATCGCTAGCATCGAAAACTGGAACGGTCCGACCAAAACCATCGCGACCGCAGGCGAAAGTATCGGCATCACCCTTGAGGAACAAATTTTCGTGGAACGCGGACATCTCGGCTCACACGAGGTGGATTCCCCGATCGAATCCAACCGATTCAAGGCGCGCCTGTTTTGGATGGGCAAAACCAACCTCACGGTCGGCGAACGTTACAAGCTCAAGCTCACCACACAGGAACTCGACGCTGAAGTCGTAAGCATCGAGCGCATCATCGACGCCTCCACTCTGGACGCACTCTCCGGTGAGCGCGGTTACATTGCACGGAATGACGTCGCGGAAATCACCATCCAGACACGCGGTGCGCTTGCTTTCGACAACGCCGACCGCAATGCACTGATGGGACGCTTTGTGATCATGCATCAGCACAATGTCGCAGGCGGCGGCATTATCTTCGGCGGGGTTTATACCGACCGCACAAAGGTGAAATCACAAAACATTTTCTGGAGCGAAGGGACGACAACCACGGAAAAGCGCGCTTTGCGCAACGGCCACAAAGGCGCAGTTGTCTGGCTCACCGGCCTCAGCGGCTCCGGAAAATCCACCATTTCTCAGGCAATCGAGCGCGAGTTGTTCACTCTGAACATGCACACCTACATCCTGGACGGAGACAACATCCGCCACGGACTGAACGCCAATCTAGGCTTCTCACCTGAGGATCGTGAGGAAAATATCCGCCGTATTGCCGAAGTCGCGCGCCTCATGGCCGATGCAGGTATCGTCGTCGTCACGGCATTCATCTCGCCCTACCAGGCCGATCGCCGCAAAGCACGCGCCATCGCCTGCGAGAACGGGATCGATTTTTACGAAGTCTTTGTCAACACCCCGATCGAAGTCTGCGAACAGCGCGACCCGAAAGGGCTCTACAAAAAGGCGCGCAGTGGAGAGATCAAACAGTTCACCGGAATCGATGCCCCCTACGAGGCACCCGACAGCCCAGAGGTTACCATCCACACCGACAAACAATCCGTCTCCGAAAGCGCCTCAAAAATCCTAGAATTCCTCGTTCCAAGACTGCGCGCGACAGCGGAATTTGAGATGTAGACGAGAGGCTTACCTACTCTGGGAAACTACCCGGGATCAGCTTCTTCAAAAATTCCTCACACGGCAGACAAAGGATGCCATCGGCCTTGGTATTCCGTCATTTTGAGTCTCAATTTAAGTGTCTCTATAATATAATATAATGGCAAGCAGTGGAGAGATCGTGCAAGACAACCGATGCAACCGGAAACGAGCAAAGCAAGCTCAGAACTCCTGACTTACCGGAAGTAACAGGGCTTTTCATTAGGCGGGTAGCGGAGCTGATAGGATGCGGTACGCGATAGAGCTTCTACGGCAGGTGCGGGCGAAGAGCTGTGGGCAGGGTTCCTTAATCAGGGCGAGCAGAGCGCCGCGCAATACGGCTAGGAACTGGGCGGTCCTGCTGTTTTTCTGGCGTGGCTGATCCTCGGCCCACTGGGTATCGCGCTTCCAGTGGTTTTTATTTTCGATACCCTAGTGACTGCGAATGATTTCCAAAAAGCGCCGGGCGCTGGTTTTACGAGGGTCCAGACTCAGAACTCCTGATCTCACCCTGTAGAGGAAAGACATTGAGGAAATAAGCTGAACCGGAAATTTGAGATTTTGCCGAGGAGGCAGGCCTCCAGTTGAGTTCCTACACGGATGATCAGTGTGCCTCGCGACAACCTTGTGCCAGGCCTGCAAGCTCGCCATCTGGTATCAGGAATACTTCCTGAATCCATGCGCCAACACTGTATTACCGCATACGGCACAAAACAGTTCCTGAGATCACACGCGTCCAACCCCGCCTGCTGCGCCCTTGGCGAACAGATCCGACACAGAAATTCTTTTCCTAGGATCCAACCAACCTACGCCTCGTTTTCCATTTTATCGGCTCACCTTACTTCCGGTAGGTCAGGAGTTCTGAGGATAGAGGCCCGTTTATGCTTTGGAATTTTTGCCCCAGCGAAACGCGTCTCCTAGTATAGGCCGTCGCAAATGACGTAACTTATAATCACGAGACGCTCTGGTAATTTCAAACTCACTCTCTGCTGCTGGAAGCCCATTTCCACTGCATCTCAAGACAATACGAAGGCCTTAATTATATGTCTCACGATTTACGGCGGACTACACTAGTATTTCAAGGATGCGCGGTTTTGACGCTACTCACCCGCTTCCAATCGCTACTGAGCCTTCATGATCTTGTCGAAGATTTCCCAAAATTGAGTTCGCGCCTGGCTCTCTTCGTTGAGGCGTCGTTGAAAGTAGTCGTAGCGCAATCTCGGTCTCAATGCATCGATGTCCGAGGTGCAGGCCGTGCGAAGGGAAGACATCAAGTCTTTGATCGCACGATTTCGGTCCGGCTTACTGATCCCTTTGCGCAACACGATTTGGGTAAACTTTTCTATCGGCGGTTTGATCGCCGCATTCTGATGCTTTTGCGGGTCAATTCTTCCATTCTCGGCCAGATCTTCGAGGAGCCCGGCAAGGTCGCCGGTGCGGGCTTCGACATTTAGTAATTGCGCGTGCTCCTGCTGATACACCGGCCAGTTAATCGGCTGCCATTTTTTAATGCTATCGATGCGGTAACCGAAGCGTCTGACTTTCGGTTCTGCTTTCTCCCTCGGGATACTCAGGTCGCGCATCGTGAGATAAGTGGCGACGCCGATGACTTTTCCGGATTTGAGATGAATAATCGGGCTCCCGCTATTCCCAGGAAGAAACTCCGCCGATACTTCGACAAGGTCCGGCCCGATTCCGACCAGCTTGCCTTTCAATGGCTGGATGACACGTGCGCCTTCCGTATTTCCCAGGACGACGACTTCATCGCCAATGAGGATGCTTTTCTCGAGATCGCCCTGGATTTCCAGTGCTTTTATCTCAGGCGCAGCGGCAAAAGCGACGATGTCGTGTCCTGTCGCAGCCATTGCCGCGCCCGTTTTCAGCAAGGAGCGGTCGAGCAGTGTGAATTTCACATTACTCTGGCCGGCGATGACATGCTGATTGGTCACGACGTAATTTTTGTCTCCGATTTTGCAGGCAAAACCGCTTCCTGCACCGCCTTTGGCTTCGACAAAGACTAGACTTCCGCCCGCGCTTTGCAGGGAATCGGTGTGTTCCTGGGCGAAGGATTGTTCGGCGCTACCAAACATCCCGAGAGAAATCAGGGAGAGCGCTGCTGATAGAAACTTATTTTTCACCGGGCGCTTCCTCAGGAGAGACATTTAGAAAATCGGCCGCCGCCTTATCCACCCCCGCGATTCCGGCGCGCATCAGACTTTCACCGATCAAGACCGCATTACAACCTGCGTGAAAAGCACGACGGCTGTCGGCACCGGATTTCATCCCGCTTTCACTGACTAACAGGACGTCATCCGGAACATCTTCACTGAGTTCCTCGGTTGTCGCCATGTCCACGGTAAAGGTGGTGAGGTTGCGGTTGTTGATGCCAATCATCTTTGCGCCGAGATCAAGGGCGCGCTCCATTTCCTCGCGGTTGTGGACTTCCACGAGGACGTCGAGCTGACAGGTTTCCGCCGTCTGATACAAATGTTCCAGGGTTTGCTGATCCAGCGCTGCGACGATGAGCAGGATGCAATCGGCTCCCGCCACGCTCGCTTCAAAAATCTGCACTTCATGAATCATGAAATCCTTCCGAAGGCAGGGGAGGCTGATGCTTTCACGCACTTTCACGAGATGGCTCAGATTTCCTTGAAAAAACTGTTCGTCAGTAAGGATCGAGACGCAGTGTGCGCCCGCATTTTCATAGGAGCGCGCAATCTCCACAGGATCAAAATCCCCGGTTATCACCCCGGCGCTTGGGCTCGCCTTTTTGACTTCGGCGATCAGTCCGAGGCCGTGCGGACGGTGATCCAGTGCCGCTGCAAATCCCCGGAAATCATTACGCTGCAAGGCTGCTGAACGCAGATGCTCCAGTCGCGGGAGGATTCGGGCGACTTCCTGGTGCTTTACGTCGATGATTTGCTGGAGACGGTTGGAGAGCATTTTGGACAACTTGGGGTATAATAAAGGCGGCTGACGAGTGCAAACTCGCACCCACACATTTTCGACCATTTTCGACATTTTTTATGGCATCACGCCTTCTGTGCTGCGACAAAATGAACTCACTTTTTAAATCCATGAATATCCCCGACGATCTCCGCTACTGCACCTCCCATGAATGGCTTCGCGCCGACGGCACGGTTGGCATCACCGATCACGCGCAGGAAGAACTCACCGATGTGGTGTTTGTGGATCTGCCGCCAATCGGCAAGGAAGTGAATGCCGGAGAAGTCGTGTGTGTGGTAGAAAGCGTAAAAGCTGCGAGCGATATTTATGCGCCGGTAGCTGGAAAAGTTACCGCGATCAATGAAGCCGTGAGCAAAGATCCTGCGCTCGTGAATACCGATGCTTACGGTGCAGGCTGGCTTTACAAACTTGAAGTCAAAGACGCCGCTGAAGCAGGGAGCCTTAAGAGCGCAGTGGAATATAAGGCGCAGCTGGAAGGGTAATCAGTGGGCGAGTTTTAAGGAACCTTCGGTTTCATTCATCCCATCTATACCCAGGGTTTTTCAACAGATTCCTAGTGATCTGTCATGTCTGAATTAATGGTGGAGGCGGCTGGGGCCGAGTGGGCAATCGACGTGGATCAAGCCGGACACCGCATTGCTGGTATGGAATCCGAGTCGCAGCGGGAATATTAAATGCAGGGCACAATTATTCGGAGGCTACACTTGGGAGCTGTTTTGGAAGAATGGTTATGAACCGCTGGCTGTGCTGGATCAGAACAAGGATGGCAGTTTAAGAGGCTCGGAACTCGCTGGACTTGCGGCGTGGAACGATCGCAACAGCAATGGAGTCTCTGATCCCGGAGAGGTGGTTCCTTTGGATAAATAAATACGGAGTCCAAGCACTCGTCACTCAATACACCACAGTGGATGGCATTCACCCGACCAATCCAAAAGGGGTAACTTTTACGAACGGACAGATTTTGCCGACTTGGGATGGATCGTTAAATTTCTACCCGCATCCAAAGCGATTCAATAGGGTTGTCCGCTGTGTCACGCAGGGTTCTGCGAGGACGGTGATGCGACGACGAAGGTAATGCCAAATCGTTTAGCGATACCGGTGGTGATCCTGACAATTCGATCTGCCCGGGAGGTGGTACGCTGGGACGCTTCCTTGATTGCAGTCTGCGCAAGCTGTTCGGCTGACCATGCTTCATCGCTGATGTCTTCGAGCCCGATCATCAGAGCGGAGCCTTTGATCGTGTTGCAGAGACGTTTTACGATTTCCCAAATATCCGCGTCTTGTTCTGAGCGACGAAGGCGGGCCAGTTCTAGCGAGAGATCTTTGAGAAAGGCGGATACTTCTTCACGGAAAATGTTCTGTAATTCCGGGTCAATCGTGGGCGCGATAGGTGGAGGCTCCTTGGGAGGCGGGGTGTAAACGGGCACTTGCAGATGAGCCTTTGACTGAATGGGTTGGGGTGTTGGCGCTTTTGCTGGTGTGGGCTTTGCAGGGGCTGCCTCATAAGACTTGGTGTGAATGGTAGACCTTGGGAGGGCGGCTACGGCTGGCTTTGGTGCCTCAACTGGCGGATCCGGATTCGGGACATGAAAAGGAACGGCAAGCAGCTTTGCGATTCCGGAGGCGAGTCTGATGACACGGTCCACACGGGAGGCTGAGCGCTGCGCTGTTTCTTTAATTGCGGTATGCGCGAGCTGCTCTGCTGTCCACGCTTCGTCACTGACATCATGCATTCCAACCATGGCGGCGGAGCCTTTGATGGTGTGGGTCAGGCGACGGACAATTTCCCATAGCGGCAGTTCTTGTGGAGAATTACGGAGACAACGGAGTTCGACTGAAAGTTCGCTGAGATAGCCGGCAGCTTCATCCCGGAAAAGGTCGCGTAGTTCTTGGTCCATGGTTTTTTCCTCAATAGGAAGAATAGTTTCGTTTGTTCGTGCAGTCTCGGGCTCGGCGACGGAGGTCTGGTAGGTTCCGGGCAAGACTATTTCTTGGTTTGTTATGATTGGTTCCTCGATGTCCTTGGCAACCGGATGGGCTGCACCAAGGGTGATCTCGTTGAGCGAAGTTTCCTCCAAAACCAGACGAAGTTGGGGTGGTGAGTCTATGTCTGACAGTTGTTGTTTATTGGAGGTTGATGCCATTTGAGTTTCAGAAATGTCCGCCTGCTCCGTTTCGGTCTGTTTGGCGATAGTTTGCGCGACTTTGAGCTTCGGTTTGGCGGCTTTACGTGCGAGCCCGGCGGCTACCGGTTTTGTCCGGATCGAAACACGATGAAGAAGCGATTCAGTGTTTTCAGCTTTGGAGCCCGGCTCGACGACTTCAAATGCAAGCTCGATGAGTTCGGCGTAGCGCTGGACAGCTTCCGCGACGCCTTGCGCGACTTCCACGGTGCGCTGCTCGGTGTATTGATCTGCAGCGTATGCAATTTGCCATGCCGTCTCGGCTATATCGATGGTGGCTTCAAAGCCGAAGACGATCGAAGACTCCTTGATAGAGTCGCAGAGTAAACGCAGATTTTTCCAATCCGACTCCTCTCCCTTGTTTGCAATGATCTTACCGAGTGTGAGCGAAAGCTGGTTTAACTCGAGAGTTACATCGTCACGTAAAAAATCGAAGAAGGTCTCATCTACAAACTGAATGACGTCGTGCTGCTCGGAGGCATCAGGAGACATGAGTTCGACAGATTCAGTGAAATCATCTTCTGCAACCAGTGTTTGATCGGACTCCGAAGTATTCGGATTGTGATAGGTATCGGCTGGATCCGTCGTCTGCAGATGCTTGCGCATGTGTCCTTCGCGGGCGAGGTCCACTTCGAGCCGGATATACTGGTAGATGCTGAATGCCTCCTCAAAGCGGCCGTCCGTGGCGATGAGGGTCATTTCTTTCCAGCGCGAAAGCAGGTTGGTGATGAGTTGGGAAATACTCTCCGCAGTTTCTTCATCCGTCTCATGGATAAACTGCGCATATTCATACATGCTCTCCATATCCATGGCGAGGGAGAGATAGGACTCTGTCCGCTTCCGGTTGCTCTCAATGTATGCCTCGACGTCGGTTTTTAATTCCGCCCTGATCTCTTCTAAATTCGTTGAATTCGTTGCGGACATCGGGTCGCTAGGTTTCGCGTCTTAAAATGGCGGTCGGCCAGTATTCAAAAATATTCAGACAGAGGAATCGGTAAAGAATTTGCTGCGCCTGTTCCTCCGTGAGGTTCGCAAGTTTGCTCATTTCGCTGAGGGTGATGTCACCCACATTACTGAGAAATTTGGCCTCATCTTCATTGACTGCGATTTGCTGGATGCGCTCGTAGCCGTCGCGCGTATAGATGGGAATGCCCCCTAGATCGCCCCACGCGATGGCGCTGAGTGTCTCCTCACCAACATGCCGGAGGCTTTCCAGCATCCACTCATCAATGCTGGCATTGAGTGGTTTTAACGGGCCGCTGATGCCTGGAAGCTGGTCCATAGCTTCAAACTCGAATTCAAAGCGTCCAGCTGTCCATGCGTGTGAAAGGAGACGGGCACCGTGTTCGTGGCAGAGCTGATCCACGATTAATTCGTTGAGCACACCTTCATTCACCAGAGATACAAAGACCGGCATGGCTGTATCGTTTTGGTTAAGGATTGCGGCATCCAGTTTGAGCTTTTCTGATTCACTAAAGTGATACGACGAGTTGGCAAGATAGGCGTCAACGTCCTTGGTAGTAACAATAAGTGGGGAGCCGTTGCGGAAGAGGCACTGAATGGGAGCCTCGTCCAGATAAAGCCATAAGATGCCGGTCATGTCCGCATGCTGGGCAGAGGTGAATGCCCGGTAGAGCGGGAAGAAATCATTACGTCCTCCAAAGACGATTTTGCGGTCAGTAGACAGGTTTTCGCGCCGCGTTGGTTTTGACTTTGCTGTCGGGGCCAGTGGAGCAGGAACGTCGTCGCGCGAACGCATCACATAACGGATCGTCTGCATCAGCAGTTCTGATGTGAACGGTTTCGCCAGTGCTTTGACGATGTTGGAGTATATGGTTTCCAGTCGTTTGATGTCGCCGACACTACTGCTCATCATGATGACAGGGATGAAGGCAGTGAGTGGGTTTGCTATGAGTTGTTCGCAAACAGCCTCTCCGTCCATGTCGGGCAGAATGAAATCCAGCAGAATGACATCTATGTCGCCGGAAACTGACAGTTCCAAGCCTTCCTTCCCATCTTTGGCAGTGACAACCGTGAACTCATCCGGACTTTGTGCGATCGTTTTGGAGATAAAGGCACGAAGTGCAATCGAGTCGTCAATGGCTAGGATTTTATGAGGCATGGGGCTATTAAGAAAAATTACAGGAAGTTGCTTTCGCTCAAATTGATTCGTCTCAATTTGTTTTTGAAGAGCACAAGATTTAGATTGATCGACCTTTTGGGCATAATTTACTCTATGCAAATTGGTTGCAAGACTTTCCAGTTTAGATGTTTGAAAACATCATAAACAATTCATTTTGCATCTTCAATCAAGCCGCACCGCGACATTTTTCAATTTTGTCAAGATGCTGTGTTGCGACAATCTTTATTAATTCATATATCCTCAAGCAATCCTCATGAAACTTACCATTGGTAAAAAGATCTACAGTATTATCCTGATTTTTGTGGCCGCGCTTGTAGGAGTCGCCGCTATCTGTAATCAAAAATTCGAGCAGATCACGGAGGTTACTCACCAGATGGATGTTGCAGCCCATGCACTGAGAAACCATCTGGAGGGCGACATGATGCATGATGCACTAAAGGCTGATGTGACTGGAACCATGCTGGCAGTTATTGTGAGCGGAGAAGGCTTTATGAAGGCTGACGAGAAGGAGCTTCAAGGAGAGTTCGACGCGCACGTTAAAATATTTAGAAAGGCTATTTTTAATAATAAGAATCTTGATCTTGATGCGAGGGTAATCAATGCGCTCAAGGCTGTGGAAGACCCGCTGAATCTTTATATAAAAGACGCGGCTGAGGTTTTGCATCTGGCTTTTACCAACCTGCCAGAGGCTAAAGTGCGTTACCCGATTTTTAATGAAAAGTATAAAGAGTTGGAGATGAAAATGGCGGCGGTCAGTGATGAGATCGAAAAAAGCGTGGCCGAATCCAAGTCGTCTGCATCTACATTTGCCGACGACTTTTCCAGGTTTGTCTGGTTGCTCAGTGGGGGCGTTTCCGTCATTCTGTTTCTGGTTTCCATGGTGGTTGTTCGCAATGCAGTAAGCACCTTGAGCCGTGTGACGGATTCGATGGGCGAGGGAGCCGTTAATCTAGCTTCGGCATCCAGTCAGATTGCGGCTGGCAGCCAATCACTTGCTGCCAGTGCGAATGAGCAGGCGGCTTCGATTGAGGAAACGAGCAGTTCGCTGGAGGAGATGTCGGGTATGACAAAGCGCAATATGGAGAATGCGAAAAAGGCAAAGGATTTTGCTTCAGAAGCCAAAGCCGCAGGTGATGTAGGGGTGAAAGACGTTGAGGATCTGGGTGACGCGATGGATGCGATCAAGCAGTCCAGTAAGGAGATATCGAACATCATTAAAACGATCGATGAAATTGCATTTCAAACCAACATTCTTGCGTTGAACGCTGCGGTGGAAGCAGCTCGAGCGGGAGATGCAGGGCTGGGATTTGCGGTTGTTGCTGACGAGGTAAGAAGTCTTGCCCAACGCAGTGCTGTTGCGGCGCGAGAGACGGGTGAAAAGATCGCTCAGGCTCTTGATCGTACCGAGAAGGGTGCGCAAATCAGTGACAGGGTTTCCAAAAGCCTTGAGGAGATCATCAGCAAAGCCAAGAAAGTGGATGAGTTAATAGGAGAAGTGGTTTCTGCCTCCCATGAGCAAACGCAAGGTATTGAGCAGATTAATTTGGCGGTAAACCAGATGGATAAGATTACCCAATCTACTGCAGCTAATGCGGAGGAGGGAGCCAGTTCGGCTCAGGAATTGAACACACAAGTCATGGATGTGAAGATGATTGTGGAGGAGCTGAATGTGATGGTGCGTGGAGAGGATTTATCCGGCAGGGATATGTACCAGAGCAACGCTGGAAACAGCAGGGGCTCAACGAGAACTCGGGTGAGTATGAATGTGAAAGATGAACGTCATATGGACTATAAATCGAAGACTGAAGCGGCTAAGGTGGCGGCACTTGAGCACGGTGAAAAAAAACGGGCGCTTCCACATCCAGACGATTTCCATAATTTCTAAAGTCCATTGAACCTTCCCTCGGGATTTTCATGAAAGAGCCAATCCAAAACCCTATTAATCCAGTCGTAAACGAGCTGGAGGGCAAGTACCTGACCTTCAGGCTGGCTGAGGAGTTTTATGCCGTGAGTGTAAAGCACGTCCGCGAAATTATTCGAATGATGTTGATCACCCGACTTCCACGTCTTCCTGAATATGTGCGTGGGGTCATCAATTTAAGAGGCAAGGTAGTTCCTGTGATTGATCTGCGGGCAAAGTTTGGGATGTCGCGGATTGTGGACGATACAACCACCTGCATCATCGTGGTAAACGTCAAAACCTCGGCGGGAGCGGATGTGATGACGGGTGTGGTGGTGGATGCAGTGGAGGAGGTGCTCTATATTGCCCAGGAAGACATCGAAGACACTCCTGATTTTGGAGGGCATGTGGACACCAAATTCATTATGGGAATGGCGAAAGTGAAGGGACGGATCAAGGCCTTGCTGGACATTGAAAAAGTCATCGGCAGCAGCGTCATAGACCAGATGGTGGATGCCAGTGCACGCTCTTAGAATTGCGGATTGTTGATTGCGGATGGCGGATTGGAGGGCATTCCTTCGGCCTCACATATCGATTTAATGAACAGGTTTTCAATAGCCTCACAATCCGTGAACGCGAATAGAAACCACGGATCACTCGGATGGAATGGATGGCAGATGGAGAGCGTCCAAGCGCAAAGCGTCCTTCTACCTTTTTCCCTTATCTTTCGTCTCTTCCCACCTTACTTACTTCAGTTTCACCAGAGCGCCAATGTCCAGAATGAGGCCGACTTGGCCATCGCCTAGGATTGCCGCGCCTGCGAGGCTGGATTTTGCCTGAACGCTTTCCTGAAGGCTTTTAATCACGACTTCCTGTTTGCCAATAAGGCTATCCACCAGAAGGCAGCGCTCCTCTTGATCAGACTCAACACGGACGATGATGCATTCCGCGGGATTGTGTGAGTTGGGTTCAATTCCATAGTAATCCCCCAATCTTAAAAGTGGGCTGAGCTGTCCCCGGATATTCACCATCTCACCCTGTCCTTGAAGCGTCAAAATCATCTCTGCTTTGGGACGGAATGATTCACGAATGGAAATAGTCGGAATGATATAGCGTTCGGTTCCGATGCCAACGATCAGGCCATCAATAATGGCGAGTGTAAGCGGGAGGGTAATCGTGAAGACGGAGCCATTTCCAAGTTCTGATCGCACATCGATCAGTCCTCGTAGCTTTTCTACATTGTTGTGGACTACATCCATGCCGACTCCGCGTCCGGAGATGTCACTGATCTCACTGGCTGTTGAAAACCCTGGAGCAAAGATGAGATCCAGAATTTCCCCTTCGGACAAATCGTCATCAGCGGAGATCAGGTTTTTTTCCAGTGCTTTTGCGCGAATGTTGGCGGGATCCATTCCTCCTCCATCGTCTTCAATTTCGATGATCACTTTGCCGCTCCTGTGATAGGCACGCAAATAAATGGTTCCCATGGCGGATTTGCCGAGGGCGGTGCGAACTAATGGTTTTTCAATGCCATGATCAAGGGCGTTGCGGATCATGTGCATGATAGGGTCAGCGATCAGTTCAACTATGGTTCGGTCGAGCTCGGTATCTTCGCCAACAAAAAGAATCCGGACTTTTTTTCCCAAATTGCTTGCGACATCTCTGACAAGGCGCGACATTTTGTGAAAAGTCGGGCGAATGGGGACCATGCGCAGAGACATGGTGATCCGGTGGAGATCATTCGTGATCCGTCCCAGTTGCGACAGATTGTTTTTGGAGCGCTCGTCGCTTTTGATAAAGCTTTCCACATCCCGGACAACCATGGAATGGGCGACAAGCATTTCACCTACGAGATCCATCAGGGAATCCAGTTTATGGGTATCCACCCGTAGCATGGCGGAGCGTTCCTCCTGTAATTCTTGTATGGGTTTTGATGCTTCGGATTCTTTGAGTTCAGGTGGTGCGGACGTAGGGGCGGGAGATATGGAGGTTGATACAGCCTTGGGTGTTTTTCTCTGAGCGGCCCGGATTTTTGCAATGAGCGCCTGGGTGGGCAGGATGAATGGCTGGCTCTTTTTTTTACCTGAGAGCTGTGCTTCGATTTCGCATACAAATGTTTTGAGACAGTCTCTTCCGCTTAAAATGACACTGACTTTATCGGGTGTGAGCGTGGTTTTACCTTCACGGACGAGATCCAGAAGTGATTCAAGCTCGTGCGCCAGTTGGTTGATGGGGATGAGGTTCAGCAGCCCGGCACCACCCTTCAGTGTGTGACATGCTGCAAAGACCTGATGCAGGCCCTGCTCGTCAGAGGGATTCTCTTCGAGCGCCAAAGCGGCGCGTTCGATTTGGGCGAGGTGTTCGTGTGCCTCGTTGACGAACTCGACTAAGATTTCGCGATCGCCCGCCACATCGAAGACCAAGGGGACGTGATTTATGGACGGCGAGGATGACTCCGCTGGGGTTTGTCTTAATTGTGAGATCAGTTGGTTGAGCTTCTCAACTTGAGCCGGGGTCACGGGAGTCTTGTCGTTCTGCAATTCACCCCCTAGCAATTCAACCAGTTTGCGCGCGGATTCATCACTGGAATCAGACGTCAGGTGTTCATCCAGCTCCTTAAGCAGGGCGAGCAGGTTTGAGTGGTTGTGGCTGTGCCCGGGTTCGGTCATTACAACCTCCATCGCAAGTTTTTCCAAAATGGCTTCGGAGTTGTTTGCCATGGTTAGTGATCGAACTGCGACATCCATGATTTATGCGGTTGAAACAATTGTGTTCACAAGACTAATTTCCCCTGTGCGAATTTCACCATGAACGTCATTGGGGAACGTGATTACCGGCTTGTGTGTCGGTTAGTGTACGAAAACAGCCGGATTCATCTCGGCTCGGATAAAAAGGAATTAGTGTCTGCTCGGCTGGGGAAACGCCTAAGGCATTTGGATTTGCACACCTACAGTGAGTATTGCCGACTTTTGGAGTCGCCTGCCGGGGTGGAAGAGCTCGCTCATCTGGTGGATGTCATCTCGACCAACTTCACCAATTTTTTTCGTGAGAATGGGCATTTTGAGTTTTTAGAAGAAACAATTTTAAAGGAATGGCTGAGCCGTCAGAAAGCGAAGCGGGAAGGGGATGGCTGTCTGCACGTCTGGAGTGCCGCAGCCTCGTCGGGCGAGGAACCTTATTCCATCGGAGTCATGCTCGCGGAGCATACTGCCGAATTACAAGGGCTAGACTGGCATGTGGAAGCGACGGATATTTCCACACGGATGATCGAAAAGGCGAGGAGCGGTATTTATGAGAAGGAACGTTTGAGTCAGGTCTCTCAAGCCTGGATCCAGCGTTATTTTCAATATGGCTCCGGCAAGTGGGAGGGGTACTATCGGGTGCGTCCAGAGTTGCGTAGCAAGATAGCATTTCAATGTTTGAACCTTTTGCAGGCGACCTATCCATTCAGTAGAAAATTTCATGTGATCTTCTGCCGCAACGTGATGATTTATTTTGATCGTGCGACGCAGGAGCAACTGGTGGGAAATCTATGCAGTCAGCTTTTACCAGGAGGCTATTTGATTATTGGCCATTCTGAGACGCTGACCAGTGTGAGTCACCCGCTTAAAATCGTGAGGCCGAGTATTTACTATAAACCACACACCGAACATTCATGAACTGGGTAACCGATTGTTTTAGAAAGCGGATGGTGGTTGGCATGGCTGATATGGTCGTGACCAATGACAGCAGTGCCGAATTGGTGACTTACTCGCTGGGTTCATGTCTTGGTGTGGCGATTTATGATCCCGTAAAGCGAGTCGGCGGGTTGCTGCATTCCATGCTTCCCACCTCATCTCTTGATAAGGAAAAATCTCTAAAATTCCCTTACAAGTTTTTGGATACGGGAGTGCCTTTACTCTTTCACACTGCCTATCGATTTGGTGCGGAGAAATCGCGCCTCATTGTGAGGGTGGTGGGAGGGGCCAGTATTTTGGATGATTACTTTCATATCGGCAGTAGAAATTACGAAAAACTACAGCAAATTCTGGAGTCTAACGGTGTGCTGATTAATGCTCAGGAGGTGGGAGGAAAAATCTCCCGTTCTGTCAGTCTGGAAATCGCCACAGGCAGGCTTTTGATCGAAACGCCCGGACGTAAGACTGTTTCAATCTAGTTATGGAGAACGCAAAAATACGAGTACTCATCGTGGATGATTCCGCAGTAGTCCGTAAAATGTTGGCGGAAATCATCGGAAGAGATCCCCAGATCGAGGTGGTGGGGACGGCGGTGGATCCTTACATGGCACGCGACCAGATTCTAGCGTTGAAGCCGGATGTGGTCACTTTGGATTTGGAAATGCCAAGGATGGACGGCATTACTTTTCTGAAAATCCTGATGCAACATCACCCTGTGCGGATTGTGGTGATGAGTTCGCTGACTGCCAACGGCTCGGTAAAGGCATTGGAGGCGTTGACTGCCGGTGCGCTGGAGGTAATGAGCAAGCCGGAAAACCCTGCGGCGCTTACGGTGATGGGAGATCAGTTGATTCTTAAAATCAAGGCAGCAGCAATGGCTCAAGCGAAGCCCACTCGTGGGGTGACGCAGGTCGCACCTGTGCGGTCTTTGTATAATCCCCAGCAGCTTATTTTGATGGGGGCATCCACGGGAGGTACGGACGCATTGCAAAAAGTATTAAAGCATCTGCCTCAGCAGATTCCTGGTATTTGCATCGTTCAGCACATCCCCGCATTCTTCTCCAAGGCATTTGCAGATCGTTTGAATTCGCTCTGCAAGATCGAAGTGAGGGAGGCGGTGGATGGTGATCACGTAAAACCTGGACTCGCATTGCTGGCACCTGGTGGGCGGCACATGACATTACGCTGGCAACTGACTCACTACGTGGTGACTTTAAAAGACGGCCCGGTGGTCTGGCATCAACGTCCGTCCGTGGATGTGCTCTTTAGCAGTGCAGCAAACTATAACGCTAGCGGGATGATTTCGGTGCTTTTGACAGGAATGGGCAGGGACGGCGCGGTAGGAATGGCTCGATTGAAGGAAGCCGGGGCGACCAATTTTGCGCAATCCGAGGAGGATTGTGTGGTTTATGGAATGCCACGCTCAGCGATCGAAATGGGGGTGGTAGATGAAGTGCTTACGCTGGATGCAATGCCGGACGCGATATTAAGTCGGGCAAATGTGATTCGACGAAATTTGCAGCACTGAATCGTTAAAACAACTTGAAGAAAAACAGCATTCAGATAATCGAGTTTTCATGCGGAACACCATTAGCAAGACGGATTTAAGAGCAAGCATCTCGAAGTCGGTAAGCGAAGTTTTTGAAAACATGCTGTCTATGCAGATTGAGGTGGAAGAACCCACTCAAAACGTCTCGCTGGAGGGCGGGCGGGTGATGGGCAGTGTGGGATTTGGAGGGGCGGTGGCGGGTGTCATCTGTATTCACGTTTCCGAGGAGTTTTCGGTGCAAATGACTGCAGCCATTCTGGGAATCGGCCTGGAGGAGGTGCACGGAGGAGAGGACGTGAATGATGCAATCGGTGAAATCACCAATATGATTGCGGGGAATGTGAAAGCTTATTTATCCACGCCTCCCTCATCCTGTTCGCTTTCTGTTCCCTCCATTGTCCGGGGAAGCCGGGTGGCGATAGAAACCGTGAGTTCCGCCGAGAGGGAGCATTTTGTTTTTAGTTGCCAGAACCAGTATGTATTGCTGGAACTCTACGTGAAATCCGACAAATAGTCCCCCTGCACTTTCGTATTCATCCAATATGGCAACCAAAATTCTCCTCGTCGATGACAGTAAAACAATCCGCATGATTTTGACGAAGGCATTATCGTCCTTCGACTGTCAGATATTTGAAGCGGGAAATGGTGAGGAAGCGATCGCCGTTGCAACAAAGGAGCGTCCCGAGTTGATCATAATGGATGTAACCATGCCGGTGATGGACGGAGCTCAAGCGCTCGCAAAACTAAAGGAGACAGCGGAGCTGAAAGACATCCCAGTGGTCATGCTGACCGCCAATGTGGAATGGGACGACAAGATCAAAATTTTACGCATGGGCGCGAGCGAATACATGACCAAGTCGTTTAAACCAGATGAGCTGATCGCCTGCGTGAAGCGCTTTGTCGATCTTGCTGCGAAAGCGTAATCGTTACCCTATCAAAACCCCATCGGCCTTTCGCTCCGATTCCATTACTGAGTGTGTGGAGCGCAGCAAAGCACTACCTTGGAAGGATGCTCATTTTGCCCCAGCGATGTGTCGCTGAGTATTCAAAAGCCTCCTGGCACCACACCTTCCTCCTTGGCCATTCTTCCTTTTTCCATTTACCTCCCGTCCCTATCCCTCGATCTCGGTTCCGATGCCTGCAATGCTAAACACCTCCAGCAGGACACAGTGCGGAACGCGCCCGTCGATAAGATGCACTTTTTTCACACCCCCACGCAGCGCATGCAGCGCGCTCTCCACTTTCGGCAGCATTCCTCCCTTGATGACTTTTTCGCTCACCAGTTTCTCAATTTCCTGGCGTGATACACTCGGGATGAGGGTCTCGGGGTTGGACGGATCGCGCATCAAGCCGGGCACATCGCTGATATAAATCATCTTCGCAGCCTTCAGCTTTCCGGCGATGCTGCCCGCTGCGAGATCGGCATTGATGTTATAAATAATCCCGTCCGCATCGCTCGCGAGGGGTGAAATCACCGGCACAGCTTCTCGCGCGATGATCGGTTCGAGATTGGCAATTTTCACATTGATCACTTCGCCGACATAACCCATGTCCACCAGTTCGCTTTCGTCGAGCTGAGGGGGCATTTTTTTTGCCTCAAGCACTGTCTTTCCATGAACCCCCACAGCCTTGCCTCCCGCTGCATTGATCTCCTGCACGATCTGCGCGTTGATCGTATTATCCAGCACGTCTTCCACGATCCCAATTGCCTCCATATCGGTAACACGCAGTCCGTTCACAAAACGTGGCTTTTGTCCCGCCTTGCGCATCCGCTCTGAGATTGCCTTGCCGCCGCCGTGGATGAGCACGGGATTGATCCCAACCGCCTCCAGAAAAACAATGTCGCGTAAAAGCCGCTGTACCACCTGTTCGTCATCCATCGCACTGCCTCCGTATTTAATGACGAAAGTTTCGCCTCGAAATTTCTGGATATAGGGGAGCGCCTCGATGAGCGCCTCGGCACGTGCGGTAGAACTGACAGACATGGGAAAATTAAAAGCGGTTCGGCGGTAAAAACGCCACTATATACATTGAGGGACGCAATTTTTGCAGCCGCACTCATGGTTTGTGGGCGGAAGGATGAAGGAGAAAGTAATAAGGAAAAAGGACGAGGCGCTTCGCGCTATGAAAGGCTCCTGCAGTGAATATTACGCGGAGATCCCAACCCTTTTCCTTTTTTCTTCCTTCCGCTTAACTCATTGCTTTGCAGGTGGACTGTATTACCTGCATCCGCTTGTTTTGGCACCATGAACAAACTCGTCTCCATTGTCCTGGCCTGAGTCGCCATTTTTTCCGGCGTGCTGGTATTTCAGCAACGCAACGAGATCAGTCAAATGCAGGAAAAGCTGATGCTCGAGATCAATGAACGGGAGGGATTGAAGCAAAGCCAGTCTGAACTAGCTGCTTTAAAGGAACGAAACACTTTTCTGACATCCGAAAGGGATAAACTACGCGACAGAAAAGGAGAATTACCGGAAACAGCATTTTCATGCCCGCCTGAAACCAATACCCCTGCATCCGCTAAGCCTCCAACCTCCGCAGAAGGTATCGCAAAAAAGATGCAGGGTCCGGAAATGAAAAAGATGATGCGGTCTCAGATGGAACGACAGACACGCAAAAGCTTCGGAGATATTCTTCTCAAATGGAATGTGTCCACTACCGATACGGATCTCGTAATGAGTCTTCTCATTGACCGTTCAGCAGTATTTACCGAATCCGGCATGGATATAAGAATCAAGTCCTCAGCTTGATCATCAAATCTTCTGACTCCACGGCGTCCCCGACGGCAACCTGCACTTCTGCGACGGTGCCATCGCAAGGCGCGAGGATGTTGGTCTGCATTTTCATCGCTTCGATCGTCAGGAGCTTTTCGCCTTTGGCGACAGGTTTGCCCACGGTGGCTGATAGCGCGGTGACCATACCCGGAATCGGCGCACCGATCTGCTTGATGTCTTCAGCGACCGCTTTGGCGCGTGCTTTCGTGTCCTTCGCCACTCCCTTGTCGGCAACCGTCGCCTCGCGCGGCACACCATTAAGTTCGTAACTGATCACCCGGCGTCCGTCCTTGTCGGCATTCCCGATATTGATGAGCTTGATGAATAGCACCTTGCCGTCCTCGATGCTCACTTGGATTTCTTCGCCGGGCTTGAGTCCGTAGAAAAACGCGGTCGTTGGGAGCGTGCTCACGTCGCTGTAGCTCGTCTGGAATTTTGCAAAATCGGCAAAAACCTGCGGATACATGAGGTGCGAATAGAGATCGTCCTGACTTTCCTCACGTTTGGTCTTACCTGCGATTTCCGTGCGCACTTCTTTCAGCTTCACCGGCTCTGGCTTGGCGTGCTTGACCTTGGTGCTTCCGAGCACGGCTTTCACCACATTCTTTGGCCAGCCGCCCATCGGCTCGCCGAGACCGCCGCTCAACATATCGATTACACTTTCTGGGAAACTGATACTGCCAGGCTCGAGATTCACGACATCCGCTGGACGAATCCCGCGTGTGAATAGAAAGAGCGCCATGTCGCCGACCACCTTGGACGACGGAGTCACTTTCACGATGTCACCGAAAAGATCATTCACCTCGCGATAACAGCGGGCGATTTCCGGCCAGCGCGCACCGAGGCCCATGCTGGCAGCCTGTTCCTTGAGGTTCGTATATTGTCCGCCGGGCATCTCATGCAGATAAACCTCTGCGCTTCCGGTCTTCGGTGCGGTATCAAACGGCGCATAAAAACCACGCACCTGCTCCCAGTAATCCGAGAACTGATTCAGCGTATCGAGATCGAGCTTCGTGTCGCGTGGCGTGTTTTGAAGAGCTGCGACGATGGAGTTCATGTTTGGCTGCGAGGTGCTTCCGCTCATGCTCGCAATCGCCAGATCCACCACATCCACTCCGGCATCGCTCGCGCGTAAAATGGAACCGCCGTTGATACCGCTCGTGTCATGCGTATGGAAATGGATCGGAATACCGACCTCCTCCTTCAGCGCCTTCACCAGCGCACTCGCCGCGTAAGGACGGCACAGTCCGGCCATGTCTTTGATCGCGAGGAAATGTGCGCCCATCTTTTCCAGCTCCCTCGCGAGGCTCACATAGTATTTCAGCGAATACTTCGTCCGTGTCGGATCGAGAATATCTCCCGTGTAGCAAACCGCCGCCTCACAGATGCCATGCGTATCTTGCACGGCTTCCATCGCGGCTTTCATGTTACTGAGATCGTTCAACGAATCGAACACCCGGAAAATATCCATCCCGCACTCGGCGGCATGCTTTACAAAACCTGCCACTACATTCGCCGGATAGCTCGTGTAACCGACCGCGTTCGCCCCACGCAGAAGCATCTGGAAACATATATTCGGGATCTTCTCGCGAAGAAGACGCAGACGCTGCCACGGATCCTCATTCAAAAAGCGCATCGCCGTGTCAAATGTCGCACCACCCCACATTTCGCACGAGAAAAGCTCAGGCGTCCGTCGGGAGACCGCGCCTGCAATGGCCGCCATGTCGTAAGTGCGCACACGTGTCGCCATGAGCGACTGATGCGCATCCCGGAAAGTCGTGTCGGTGATCAGCAACCGCTTTTGCTTCAGCGTCCATTCTGCAAATTTCTTCGGTCCGAGCTCGAGCAGCAACTGACGCGTCCCCGGCTGAGGCACCTGATGTCCGTCATATTTCGGGAGCGGCGCAGGCAGAAACGGCTGGGCGGGCTTATAACCTTTTGCGTGCGGATTGCCGTTCACGATGACATTTCCCAGGAAGTTCAACAGTTTCGTTGCACGGTCGCGGCGTGGCTTGAATTCAAAGAGAGCCGGGGTCGTATCAATCAACGTCGTCGTCGCATCGCCTGCGCGAAACACGGGATGACTGATGACGTTCTCCAAAAACGGGATATTCGTTTTCACCCCACGGATACGCATTTCCCGCAGCGCACGATCCATCCGATCCAGCGCATTATGAAAAGAGGAACCGCTCGTCGTGATTTTCACCAAAAGCGAATCGTAGAATGGGGTGATGACAGCGCCTGTCTCGCCCATGCCCGCATCGAGCCGCACGCCGTAACCGCCCGCGCTGCGGTAGGTGATGATCTTGCCGTAGTTCGGGGTAAATTTATTTGCCGGATCCTCGGTGGTCACGCGGCACTGTACGGCGAAGCCCAGGCGCGGGATGTCTTTCTGCGCCGGGATGCCGACTTCCTTGCTGTGCAGCTTGTGGCCTTGCGCGATGAGAATCTGCGAACGCACAAGATCAATGCCTGTGATCTGCTCGGTCACCGTATGCTCCACCTGGATACGTGGGTTCATCTCGATGAAGAACCATTCATTCGTATCCATATCCAAAAGGAACTCGATGGTGCCAGCGTTATCGTAACCGATCTCTTTCGCGATCCGCACCGATGCGTCGCAGAGCTCCTCACGCACTTTGTCGTCCAGCCCGTAGCTCGGGGCGATTTCCACCACCTTTTGATGCCGCCGCTGCACGGAACAATCGCGCTCATGGAGATGCACCGCGCTGCCGTGTTTATCGCCGAGCATCTGCACTTCGATATGTTTGGCGCGTCCGATGTATTTTTCCAAAAAGACCGCTGAATTTCCAAACGCACGCCCGGCTTCACCCTGCGCCTCATCGAGCAGCGATTCCAAATCAACCGCCTTGTGTACGACACGCATCCCGCGTCCGCCACCGCCAAACGCCGCTTTAATAATGAGCGGGAAGCCAATTTCTTTCGCGACCTTCATCGCCTCCTTGCGATCCGTCACCGGATCTTCCGTGCCCGGCAGTGTCGGCACCTTCAGCTTTTGAGTCAGTGCCCGTGCTGCGACTTTATCGCCCATGAGATCGAGTAGCTCAGATTTCGGCCCAACAAAAATGATACCCGCGTCTTTACACGCTTTTGCAAATTTCGCGTTCTCAGAAAGGAAACCGTAACCGGGATGGATCATGTCCACGCCCTTTTCCTTTGCCAAAGAAATGATGCCCTCGATGTCGAGATAGGCGCCGACCGGGCCCTTGCCTTCGCCTACGCGATAAGCTTCATCCGCCTTGAAGCGATGAATCGAAAATCGATCTTCCTCCGCGTAGATAGCCACTGTCCTGAGTCCGAGTTCCGTCGCTGCGCGCATGATGCGAATGGCGATTTCGGAGCGGTTTGCAATTAGGAGCTTCTTCGGTTTTGCAGTGGCGACAGAAGTTGAGGCGGCGGATTTGTTTGGCATAAAATCGGGCGGCCTTTTAAGGGAGAAACGCAAGTTCCGCTAGTGTGGATTTGCTCCGGAACGAAAAAAGAGCTGCTCCGGCTGGGTTTTATCAATCCGTTCGTTTCGCTATACTGCTCAAAATGCTCGCAGGGGGGGCGCGTCGATCCTTTCTATAATCTTCTTCGGACACAGCGGGATTGACGTCACGGCGTCGCTCACGCACGTTGCGCGCTCTTTGTGAAACTTCCTTTTAGTCTATTTCTCGCACTACGTTATTTGAAACCGAAACGGACCTTCGTTTCGGTTATCACATTACTGTCGGTGTCAGGTGTGACGATTGGTATTATGGCGTTAATTGTAGTCATCGCGGTGATGACGGGCTTTGACCGGGAATTACGCGACAAGGTGCTCGGATTTGAAGCGCACCTGAGCATTACGGAAGTAGGAGGATTGATGGATGACTCGGAAACGGTGCGCGGGAAGCTCGATCAAGCAGAGGGCGTGGTGGCTACTTCGCCATATGTGATGGGACCGGTGATGCTGCAGTTTGAGGATCAATACATTACCGGTAAAATGCGCGGTGTGGAGCTGGCGAGTGAGGAGAAGATCATAGATATAAAGAGTTTCATTAAGCCGGGCGGGTCGGCTGATCTCGACGGTGATAAATGCGTGATGGGAGCGGAACTCGCGGCAGCGCTGGGTGTAACGGTTGGTGACAAGATACTGGTGCATGGACCTAGCAATCTCAAGGAGGTGATGAACGAGCTTAAAAAGGCGGAGAAGAATGATCCGGACGCCAAAAGTCTGAAAGACATCCAGCAATTAATCCAACCGCTGGAGATGACCATTACCGGTCTTTTTAATACCGGACGCTATCAATACGATGCGGAATTTTTGATTTTGCCGCTCGATCGCGCACAGGATGTTTACGGCATGCGCGGATCGCTCCATGGGATCACGCTGCGCACCAAGGAGCCTTACTGGGCAGACGCGCATAAGGCGGATTTTGAGCAGCTGTTGGGAGAGGGGTTCTTTGCAAGTTCCTGGATTGATCAGAACAAGGATTTGTTTGAAGCCATTCGTGTCGAACGCGCGACGATGTTTGTCATCCTGCTACTCATTATTCTCGTTGCAGCGTTTTCCATCGCCAACACGCTCATCACCGTGATCGTGCAAAAGAAAAAGGAGATCGGAGTGATTAAGGCACTGGGCGCCACGCAGACGCAGGTGGTTGGTATTTTTATGGCGCAGGGTGCGGTGGTGGGGTTGCTGGGTAACTTGATCGGCCTAGGCGCAGGTTTGCTCCTCCTTCACTGGCGCAATGAAGTGCGGAGCGGTTTGGCAACTTTGTTTAGAATCGAGCTTTTCCCCAATAAAATCTATCAGTTTGCTGAAATCCCAGCCGCAATCGTCCCATGGGATATTGCCGTGATTTGTATTTCGGGGTTTGTGATCTGTCTTGTCGCATCCCTGCTCCCCGCATGGTTCGCAGCAAGGCTGGATCCGGTGAAGGCGCTACGAGACGAATAGGAGGCGTGATTACGAAGGATCGTCTGAACGATACCTAGTCCGACAGCATCCAAAAGGGTCGTCCTCGGATAATCATGGAGGCGACGATGAGATGAAACGCGGAGGCGTTTTTTCTATCGTTAACAGAGGTGCTCGTTCTGTGAAAGCATCCCGGTTGCGGAGATGAATGATTTGATTACTTACCTACCTAATTTGGGTGTGACCGCAACGTGATGTAATAATTTAAAATACAACTTGTACTAATAATATTATCCAATTAATAGCGTTGTGACATGATCGAAATCACCGAGCAAAGCTCCACGCAAACGGCAGAAGGAACCACGCGGATCACCGTCACCTTTGAGGTTCCGGCGAGTGAAAACCTTGGGGCCGCGCTCGACTTGGAGCGCGGGCTACAACGGGCCCTCAATGGCGTTGGTCAGACCATCATGGCCGAGGCACTTAGCCGCTTCGATACGGAAGGCGAACCCATTCGCTTTGGCT
>Ga0209181_10001276_pt1 | contig 44768 bp, 43 predicted proteins | sample MAT05_FD_187208 | JGI IMG/M metagenome (GOLD analysis project Ga0209181, IMG submission 187208) | Freshwater microbial communities from Lake Fryxell liftoff mats and glacier meltwater in Antarctica - MAT-05 (SPAdes) (version 2) | ecosystem: Environmental > Aquatic > Freshwater > Ice > Liftoff... | reverse complement strand
AATCGGCCGGATAGTTTGCTTTTAGATAGGCGGTTTGATAGGCCACTAACGAATAGCAGGTTGAGTGCGACTTGTTGAACGCGTATTGTGCAAAGGCTTCCCAGTCTTTCCAGATTTTTTCAGCTACTCGTTCATCATGGCCATTTGTTTTGCAGCCAGCAATGAACTTGTCCTTCATTTTATCCAACACCTCTTTCTGCTTCTTACCCATTGCCTTACGCAACACATCGGCATCACCCTTCGAGAAGTTTGCCAACTTCTGCGAAAGCAACATCACTTGCTCTTGATAAACAGTAATGCCGTACGTGTCCTTCAAATACTCTTCCATCACAGGCAAGTCATACTTGATGGGTTCGCGGCCGTGCTTACGAGCAATAAAAGCTGGAATATATTCCATCGGCCCGGGCCGATACAAGGCGTTCATGGCAATCAAATCTTCAAACTTATCAGGCTTTAGGCCGCGCAAATAGTTTTGCATGCCGTCCGATTCAAACTGAAACGTACCCGTAGTATCGCCACGCTGATATAATTGATAAGTAGTAAGATCGTTTAGCGGAATTTTATCAATGTCGATATCAATGCCTTTGCGCTTCTTGATATTTTTAATTGCCGTTTTAATAATAGTAAGTGTGGTGAGGCCTAGGAAGTCCATCTTCAACATGCCAGCACTTTCCACTACGCTGTTATCAAACTGTGTAACCAACATGTCCGAATCTCGCGCGGTAGAAACCGGCACCATCTTGGTTAATTCATCGGGTGTAATGATTACCCCACACGCATGCGTACCCGTGTTGCGAAGTGAACCTTCCAGCACCATGGCTTGCTTCAACACTTGAGATTTTAAGTCACTACCTTTTTTAATTTCATTCAGTTCCTTTACCTCCTCAAACGCCTTAGCTAGCGTAGTGCCTGGTCGTTCGGGGATCATCTTCGCCATCATGTTAGCTTCTGCAAGCGGTAACTCCATCACGCGTGCGCAATCCCGAATGGAAGACTTTGCAGCCATGGTACCATAGGTAATAATCTGTGCTACCTGCGTGTGACCATACTTTTGAATTACATATTGCAAAACTTTATCGCGCCCTTCATCATCAAAGTCAATATCGATATCGGGAAGTGATACACGATCAGGATTTAAGAAACGCTCAAATAGTAAATCATAAGCGATAGGATCAACATTTGTAATACGAATACAATAAGCAACCGCGCTGCCCGCGGCCGACCCACGACCGGGACCAACGCTCACACCCATCGCGCGCGCTTTAGATGTAAAATCCTGAACGATTAAGAAATAGCCAGGGTAGCCGGTGTGCCGAATCGTTTCTAATTCAAAATCCAACCGTTCTTTTATCTCAGCAGTAATTTCTGGATAGCGTTTTTTTGCTCCTTCGTACGTAAGGTGTTTTAGATATTCATCTTCGCTTGAAAAATTTTTTGGAATCTCAAACTTGGGAAGTTGAACATTTTGCTTTAGCTCGTACGATTCTACTTTATTGATAATCTCACCGATGGTTTCAATGGCAGCAGGCAAATCCGCGAAAAGCGATTTCATTTCGTCCTGCGATTTAAAATAAAAATTATTGTTGGGTAATCCATAACGGGTGCCGCGACCATAACCAATTGGCGTTGATTGGAACTCACCTTCTTTGATACACAATAAGACATCGTGCGCATTCGATTCTTCTTTCGACAAGTAGAAGCATTCGTTCGATGCAAAATATTTCACATTATATTTTTTGGCAAATTTTAGGAGGGTTTCTGTCACCCGATCTTCTTCTCGTGTCTCGTGACGGTTTAGCTCGATATAAAAATCTTCGCCAAACAATTCATGCCACCAAACAAATACTTCTTCTGCTTGTTTTTCACCTACATTTAATATCAGATGTGGGATTTCGCTTGTTAGTGAACCCGTAGTTGCAATAAGCCCTTCGCGATATTGTTTGATCAACTCCTTATCAACTCGTGGATAAATTCCGTAAAGGCCTTCGATAAAACCGAGAGAACTAAGCTTGGCTAAATTCTGATAACCGGCTTTATTTTTCGCGAGCAACACTTGGTTGTAGCGCTTGTCGGGGTTATCTTTTGTAAACTTTAGTTTTTTACGTTCCTCGGAGATGTATAATTCACAACCCACAATCGGTTTCAGGTTATGCTTCAATGCTTCACTCACAAATTTGAAGGCCCCATACATGTTTCCAAAATCAGTGACTGCCACTGCGGGCATATTCTCTGCTTTTGCTTTCGCGACAATATCGTGAACATTCGGTACTGCCTGTAGTACTGAAAACTGAGAATGTAAATGCAGATGAACAAATGGTTTATCGGCCAGGTCTTTGTTGAGTATACCTGATTTATAGTCACTACCTTTTTTCTTTTCACGCTTGGCAGAATTTCCCGCAGCCAGATTTGGCTCTTCATATTCTATTTGAGCTACGGCTGTTGAATCATGCGGCTTTACAACTTTCTTATCGATCAATCCAAAGAAAGCACGAGCTGTAGCGGCAACATCATAACTGGCATCGTGTGCATCTTCAAACGAATAGCCAAAAAGTTTTTCGTGCAACTCGGTTAGGCGTGGCATCTTTAATCGACCACCGATACCTCCTTTAAGTTGACAAAATTCGGTGGCGGCAATACCTGTGTCTAACTTATCTAATGATAGAAAGTATTCTGTTGCGAGTGACTGACGAATAAATTCAGCTCCAATAATATTTATATCAAATTCAATGTTGTGCCCAACAAGTAGTTTGGTGTTTTCTAAGTCTGATGTAAAAGCTTTTAAAACATTGAGTAAAGGCGCACCTTCTTCTAGCGCACGCTTGGTGCTGATTCCATGTACTTGTTCCGAATTAAAAGGAATATCAAACCCTTCGGGTTTTACAATAAAACTTTGTTGTGATAACAGGTTACCATGATTGTCGTGCAGTTGCCAAGCGATTTGTACCAATCGTGGCCAATTGTCGAGATCAGTAATGGGTGCGGTCTTATTATGCGGAAGCCCTGTGGTTTCCGTATCGAAAATCAAATACATGTACTAAATAGTGATTGAAGTTTAAAGATAGGCTACTCGGGTACAACGGACAATTGCCAATTTACAACCGACTGAGTTGTAGGGCAATTCATTACTTGCTTCGACCAGAAGATGAATGATTATTGATTCAGAGTGAATGAAGTTACTTCCGGTAGTTAATTTTTCTTGGTCTTTTTTACTTCTTTAACGATGATTTGTTTTCCGTACTTTACCACAGTATTCATCGTTACGGTAACCTCAACATTTGTGTCGCCACCATTTGCTAAAATTTATTTTTCAAAAACACTTTGAAAGTAGAAATCTAAATCACACCCTGAGCTTGCATCGCTTTTGCCACTTTTAAGAAGCCAGCAATATTAGCCCCAACCATATAGTTGCCCTCATGGCCATATTCCTTGGCAGCTGCTAAGCATGTTTCATGTATGCCTTTCATAATTGCTTTGAGTTTTTCGTCAACTTCTTCGCGCGTCCAGTTTTGTCCCATGTAGTTTTGAGTCATCTCTAAACCTGATGTGGCCACTCCGCCTGCGTTGCTGGCTTTACCAGGCGCATACATCACACCGCCTTCTAGCAGCACATTAATTCCTTCGATGGTGGTAGGCATGTTGGCACCTTCGGCTAACAACTTAACTCCGTTCTTTACCAGGTTTGAGGCATCTTTTTTATTGATTTCGTTTTGAGTGGCGCACGGGAAAACGCAATCTGCAGGAATATTCCATAGTGGATTGGAATCTGCCTTTGCATCGATGGCGTGATAGGTTACACCTTTGAATTTGTCTGCATATTCTTTGATGCGACCGCGCTTGTTATTTTTTAAATCTTTAAGAAATTCAAGTCGCTCCTGCGAGATCCCGGCCTCGTCATAAATATACCCACTCGAATCCGAAGCTGTTACGGCTCGGCCACCTAGTTGAATAATTTTTTCGAGAGTATATTGTGCCACGTTCCCTGAACCAGAAACCAAACATATTTTTCCTTTGAGAGCCAAGCCTTTCGTTCGCAACATATTTTCTGCGAAATAGATTATTCCGTAGCCGGTAGCTTCTGTCCGAATTAAACTTCCGCCCCAGCCAATACCTTTTCCGGTAAGCACTCCTGTAAACTCGTTTTTAATTTTCTTGTAAGCACCATATAGGTATCCTATCTCGCGGCCGCCTACGCCAATATCGCCAGCGGGTACATCAGTGCGGTTATCAATGTGTCGAGCTAGTTCACCCATAAAGGCCTGACAAAACTTCATGATTTCATTTTCTGATTTTCCTTTCGGATCAAAATCGCTGCCGCCTTTACCGCCACCCATGGGTATTCCGGTTAGCGCATTCTTAAACGTCTGTTCAAACGCTAAGAATTTAAGCACACTGGGTGTTACTGTAGGATGAAAACGAAGACCGCCCTTGTAAGGACCAATTGCACTGTTCATTTGCACGCGATAACCGCGGTTAACTTGAGTTTCGCCTTTGTCATCGAGCCAGGTAACCCGAAAAGTGATCAGGCGCTCCGGTTCTGTGATGCGTTCAAAAATTTTTAATCTGCGAAATTCTGCGTTGCGTTCTAGTGCAGGATAAATAGATTGCAGCACCTCATCAACTGCTTGTAAAAATTCTGGCTCGTTGCTATTTCGACTGGTCACATAGTTTAAATAATCCAACTGGGTCATAGTCCGTTGTTTTTTGTTGCAGCAAATTAAGTAATTCCTGCTTCTGAGCCGCTAGTTATTAGAATTTGGTTTCCCGATTTGGTGAATTGAACTTTTTCCTGACTCGCAATTCTAATTTCCTGCCCTGCCAAATCAATAAGTCGATTATTTTTTGATAAGTTGCTGATGTTTGTGTCATCAAACTCGCAACATAAATTTTAGTCTATCATGAAAATAATTGTCATCTTATTCTGTATGGTATCAGCCGGCACGTTTGCTCAAAAAGTTACGCTAACAAAAAAGCAGCAGCAGGATATTTCCGCACTCATCGACAACTATAGTAAGGCTCGCGAGCAAATGGACACGGTGTTGCTCAAAAATATTTTAACTGATGATATTGATCAATTGGTTTCTTCAGGTGAGTGGCGACAGGGAATTGGTGAATCGGTGCAAGGCATGCTACGGAGTTCATCCAGTAATGCAGGAAATCGACAAATTAGTATTGATAAAATGCGGTTGCTAACAGCTACCAGTGCGTTGGTTGATGCACGCTACGAAATTCAAAATGCCGATGATACCACGCGTAAAATGTGGAGCACGTTTGTGGTGGTGTATACTAAACCTTCCTGGAAGATTGCTGCCATTAGAAATATGTTGCCGCAAAAGTGAGGCAGCTGAAATGTTATTTACTCCACTATTCCTAAAGCTTACCTTTAGAACAACTTCTCCTTGAATAGCTATCTTTACCAGAACTTAAATTAAATTATAGATGATCAACCGCTATGCTGGAGAAATTCACATTAACCCCGTTCGCACGTTGCGTAACGATGATTTTAATAACGATGGCCACATTAAAGACATAGAAGCAACGATAGCGCAGGCATTGGAGCTAAATCAAAAAATAACTACAAGATTGCAACGCATACAGGAGTGGCTCAAGAAAAGTAACGCTGCAATTCAATTTCATTTTACCGATGCTGGCTACATCAGCATGAAGGGTTTGTCGGACGTGCAACTGAAAGAGTTGTCAGCGAAAGGCATGATTGAATTATTTGATTTTGCTACCGATAAAAGTTGGGTTAAAAAATACGGTCAACAGTTTGGCTTAATTTGGGAGAATGGTAGAGCGGTTGAGTTGTGATGATTTAGGAAAAACAACGATGAAAAAATTATCGAACTATCTATTCACAAACATTTTATTGTTGACGCTTTTTGTTCAATGTAAACAACTATATCCGTTGATTGCACGCTCGTTTTCTTTGCAGCTCGTGAAGGAGTAGTGTGAACGTTAAATCAAAAAAGCTGGAAAAGATTATTTTACATTTCTAAAAACTAAATGAATGACCGAACGCGACCTTATTAAACTGGAAGGTACCATCCGCAAGAAAATGGAGGACATTAGAAAGCAACGGGTATCGCTAAGAGATAGTGGCATTGGTGGTTTAATGAATTCCTTAAAGAAAGTGGACGAAGCGTTGTATGAGAAGATAATGCCTGAGTATAAGAAGATGGCTGCTGAGAGTAATATTTTTAAGTAGTTTTTTTCTGTCGGTAACAACACGAAAATCAATCATGAAGTTTTAATTGTTTTTTCCTATGCGCCATATTACCATTAGTATTCACCTTATCATGAAAAGAAACCTGTTATTTCTATTACTACTCTGTGCCGGAAAAATTGTAGCACAGACAAATACTGAAACCTATCCAGTTGATCCTGCTTCCGTTGAACAAGCCGGAGTACCCAAAGGGGAGATTTTAAAATTTACTTTTGAGAACTCTAAAATATTTCCTGGCACTTCGCGTGAGATTAGTATTTATGTGCCGGCACAATATAAAGCAACCAAACCAGCATGCGTCTATGTAAACCAGGATGGCATTCAGTGGAAAGCTCCAACTGTTTTTGATAACTTGATTGCCAAAAATGAAATACCCGTTACTATTGGGATGTTCATCACACCCGGAAAAGTGTTAAGTCAGAATGGTGACGCAGCACTTGATCGCTTCAACCGAAGTTTTGAGTATGATGGCTTAGGCGATAATTATGCAAGATTTTTATTGGAAGAAGTCTTTCCTTTTGTAGAAAGCAAAAAAACTTCTGATGGTCGTGCCATTATGTTATCTAAGAGTGGAAATGATCGCGCCATTGGCGGTTCAAGCAGCGGAGCGGTTTGTGCCTTCACCGCTGCCTGGGAAAGGCCTGATGAATTTTCGCGTGTGTTTAGTGCTATAGGAACGTATACCGGTTTGCGAGGTGCCGATCGGTATGATATTCTTATCAGGAAGCACGAGCCAAAACCGATTCGCATTTTTTTACAAGATGGTTCTAACGACTTAAACATTTACGCAGGCGATTGGTGGAAAGCAAATGAAGCAATGGAGCGCGCGTTAGTTTTTGCTGGCTATGATGTTAAGCACGCATGGGGCGAAGGCGGCCACAATGGGCAGCATGGTACGGCAGTTTTTCCGGAAGCTATGCGTTGGCTATGGCGCGATTATCCAAAACCAATTACCACAGGCACAACCAAAAATTCTTTTCTTAATGACATCTTGGTTGAAAATGAAGATTGGGAATTAGTGGGGGAAAATTATGGCTTTACAGAAGGCACGGCAGTAAATTCAAAAGGCGAAGTATTTTTTCAGGACATCCCCAATTCAAAAACATATAAAGTAGGAGTGGACGGTAAGTTGGAAGTGTTTCTCGCAGATTCTAAAAAAGCAAGTGGCGCTACATTTTCTACAACAGACGAAATGATTACAATCACTGGAGGCTGGAGCGAACCACCAACAAAACAAGTGCATCGCTATAAAACTGCTAAGGGATATGATGTTTTAGCCGATGAAACTCCGGGTAATGATGTTGTCGTTAGCTTCAAGGGAAATATTTATGTTACCTCACCCGATGGGAGAGAACGCCCCAGCAAATTATATTTGATAAAACCGAACGGAGAACGAAGTGTGGTTGACGAAGGACTAAAATTTGCAAATGGGGTTTGTCTATCGCCAGATCAAACCCAACTCTATGTTACCGAATCAACTTCGCATTGGGTGTGGATATATCAAATTCAAGCAGATGGTACGCTAGCGAACAAGCAAAAATATGGATGGCTACATGTGCGCGATGCAGATGAAAATGTCTGGAGCGATGGATTGAAATGTGATCGTGACGGTAGAATTTATGTAACGAGTCTAAGCGGCATTCAGGTGATGGATCAATTGGGTAGGGTAAACGCAATCATTCCGGTTCCTAAAACAAAAGGCCAGGTTTCAAATCTTTGCTTTGGTGGTGCTAATTTTGATGTGCTTTACATCTCGTGCCACGATAAAGTGTATCGCAGAAAAGTGAAGGTGAAGGGAGCCAATAATTTTGAAAAGCCTGTTAAGCCCAACAACCCAAGACTTTAAAATGCACTGGGTATTGATGAATAATTAATTCGGGCTAACCTATTATTATTTTTTGCCGATTGTTATAATGCCTGAATTGCTGTTCGTCATTTGCCAGTCGCCTAGCGAAATAGGAATACAACCAATTGCATTGAGTTGATCGAAGAAATCTTTCAGCTTAAATTCTTCATGTTTCGATTCTTTCATCTTTGCATAATCGGCCAGTGTAACTTCCAATAAATATTTTCCCGTGATGTAGCTGCTGCCATAGCCCGGCTGACGCAGATATAGGTGTTGTTCAAACATAAGTAATTTCTTTTCAGTCTTCATCCAACCGCGTGGCGTATACTCGGAATGAATTTTTCCGGCCTCTTCCATCGTTAATTCATTGGCATGCGCATAGAGTGAACCCAGTCCTCTGGCTGCCCGTTGCGCAATCATGATGTAAACAATTTCCCGAACCCGTGGATCATCATCATATAAACCAGCTTGCATAAACATTTCTTCTACAGCCGTGGCTGTGCCCTCATTCCGCGAATCAAAAATATTGTATAGTAAAGGCGCTCTACGAATTTCATCAGCGTGTGGCTCATTGTCCATGCGGGCAAGCTCAAACCAGTGGTAAAAGTGCGAGTAAAGTGGTCGTGGGTCGTAATGCATGCCAATCAGAAAAAAGTTTCGCTTTTCAGTTGGCACAAAACTTCCAAGATGTTCGCGCAAAGCCGGTTCGAAATAATCTTTCACCGTAAGGATTTCATCTTTCTCCAAAAAGGATAACAAGCTTTTTGCAGATCGCTCAGCCATCGCATTAAATTCTTCGGGTGTGCTTGCAGGTTTTAGTTCTGGTAATTTTCTGTTTCGATGCTCTTCTAATTTCAAAGCAGTCCAGGCGCGAGTGAGTTCGCGTTTTAATAGCATCACTTCATCATCCCACGTAAGTGGAACCAGATGCACGTTTTGTTGATACCAGGTGTAATTCTCTTTACCAATTCCCGAAGGTTCTGTCTTAGAAGCCGATTCTTTTTCCAACCACTCAGCTAAATCATTTGTTGAAGTTATTGCTGCATTTATTACAGAAACTAAACCTGCTTGCGCGGATACGCCCGGCATTTCTAAAAGTGCATTCAACTCTTCGCTTTGAGTTTTAATATCACGAATGCCAGCAATCCATAATTCCTTTGCATTTCCGGTAAGGTTGAGTTTTGCTTGTTCGTTTAGCGGAACGATTACATTCAATTCGCTGATCAAATCCATTCCACTTTCGGTATCCAGCGGAAACTTGTATGTCCATACGTCAACTACTCCATGATGAGTTGAGCCTTCATGCGCGGGCACATCACTGCGTTCCGTCCATAAAGTTTTATAATAAGCAGGGTCGCGTTGCCAGGGTTTTAGAATTCGATAATTAAAATCCCAGCCATTCATTTCGGCCCACACTATGTGCCAATCAACACGTTGTTCAGTTGGCCAGTGTGCCGTGTCTATTGCCAGCAATCGATTTTGCAGCGCTTTGAATTCAGGCATGCGCTTATCAAACGTTACTGCGGTATAGTCAGGTGCGCCTTCGCGCTTGGGCGGATTTTCAAACGTACGCCACTCTTTAAATAAATCTACCAGACTAGCATAATCTGAAGTTGAAGGTGTTGGTTCTTGTTTCTTTTTAGGACTACAGGCAATAGCCAATATAACTGCGAATAGAATGAGTGATGTGGATTTATTCATAGAAACGAAGGTAGGAGATTTTGAAATCGTTTCTAGTTAACTCGTCAATAACTGAATTAATATCGCTAATGCACCTACATATAGTGATTGCGATCTCTAACAAGTACCTTTGCTCATTACTTTAAGGACGCTCGCTTATGATGACCAAATTTTGGATGATAATCCGGGACGATACCAAACGCACCTTTGAAGTTTGTGGACGTGAGTCCAACGAAAATTCCTTTACCAATAGAACCCATGCTATGCAAAAGGCGGGCATGAATGTTACGTGCATGACCCCTCCGGTTACGGGAAAGACTTCCAGCAAAGACCAGATAAAGTACGATGGTTATACCAAAGAAGATGGCCTTTATGATAGACTGATGAAACAGTTTATGGAGATAACCATGCGGGGCGCGGAAGATCATTGGCACGAAGATTAATCTCTTTGGTAGGTATTTGATGATCCAATACTCTCTGGATACCATTCTTAAAAAAATTAGTAATCCAGTTTCAATGTCGTTCACTTAAGCACAGTTTTGGTCGCGTTATAAAGAGATTCGATCTAAGAAGTTCAGTCACCCCTCTCTTTTGGAAGAGGGGTTGGGGGTGAGGTCTTAAAGCAAATGGCTAAGTAAACGACATTGAATCCAGTTTATGATTATTGGTGATTATCATCAGAAATAAGTAATTTGATTGGTTAAATCGGTTGATATGTTGACCTGAATATTGATGCTGAAAAAGAAGCGCTAGCAACTTAGATTTGTTGAGAGAATTATCTCTGAGCAAGCAACCAAGTCCTCGCTTTTTCAAAATCGTCAAAGATTTCAATATTGAAGCCACGCTTTTTGCTGATGTCCATCCAGTATTTACCAAAAGCCATTCCTTCATGAGAAAAAGCTACTGCAATTTTTATTTTTTTTAAATCAGGAATGGAAGCTTCGTAGCGTTTTACAATGTTAAACGCTTCTGTCATTTTTAATTCAATCTTCAAGGTTCGGTAATCAACCAACATCTTGTTGCTATTGGTTTCAGTAGCTTTTTCAAAGATCTGTTTTGCAGCCTGTGACATGGATGTCAGGTTATTTCGTGTTCCATGCCCTACCACAATTAAGTAGTCTTTATTTAATTCAAAAGTTACGAGTGGCAATTCCATGGTTTGGTGCTAGCGTATCGCGAAAAATAAAGATATGTTTTTAATTTAGCGGTCTTCCGGCCACAAAGTAAAGTTTATCACTAACTTAATGTTTAAATTAATTTGTGACACCTTATCATTTTAGCTTAAGTCCCGAGTTTATAAGTGGTTCTGATCTGGATCAATACCTTGCCTTAGGTTGGTTTCGTATGCATCAAAATATTTTTACAACCTCGCACCTTTATCTGGAAAAACCGCATCAGGTTCATTGGCTGCGCTATGCGTTAGCGGAAACAGAAAATAGGCCAACACATCAACGAATCCGAAATCGAGCAAAAAATTTTAGATACGAAATTGAAGATTGCGCGATTCGCGCTGAGCACAAAGAGTTGCACCTACTATACCGCGCGTCTATAAATTTTGATGGCGCCTGGAGTATTGAAGAATGTCTTTTTGGGGATGAACCTGTTACTCGTAGTGTTTATAATACTAAATGCATCTCAATCTATGATCAGAATAAATTGATAGCCGCAGGCTATTTCGATTTGGGTGATACTTCGGCTGCATCCATTATAAACTTCTTTGACCCATCGTATCGCCAATACAGTTTTGGCAAATACCTCATTCTTCTCACAGTCGATTATTTAAAAGCCAATGACTTTGAGTTTTATTACCCTGGCTATCTGGTTGAGGATGTAAGTAAGATGGATTACAAACTTTTTTTGGGCGAGCAAGATGTTCAATACTTTGATCCGGAAACTGTTGTATGGAATTATTTTAAAGAAAGTAAGGTTTTCGCTTTTATAACCGGCCGCTACCACGCTTAGTTTTTTGGCTAGCCCTACCTCTTATCCCAAAATGGGAAAAACCATACTAAAGGCAAAAGACTTAATCTTTTTTAATTTAGCAATTCGTTGATAATCAGATCGATAATTTGTTGGATTGGTGCTTGCAACTGATGCTTGATTGATTCAAATATTATGAAATCTTTGATTAAAAAATTGGTTGCTTTTGTTCAACCCCATTGGTAGTTAACAATCATGATCGTGGTGATTTCGCTAATCCTGTTTTTATACAACCAAATCTGGTAGCAACTCCTTTTTGGGGTTAAACAAGTTATTTAGAACGGTTTAAAATCAATCAATCGATTGTTTGGTACGGCTCTGCGGAGTATTTTTGATTCGATTCAAATAATATGCTCAACCCAAAACTATGAAATGGCCGCTGGCAAAATTTACTTTTATTAGTAATAATCTTTCGGCCATTCCATGTGACCTTAAAAAAATAAATATAAACGCATGAAATGGTTTCTTGATCTTTTTTCAAGCTCACTTGGAAAAAAAATATTGATGGCGCTCACGGGAATTTTCCTGATTCTTTTTCTGGCCATTCACCTTATCGGTAATTTACAATTACTGAAAAACGATGGCGGAAAAGCTTTCAATATTTACGCTGAATTTATGGGCAACAATCCGTTGATTCAGATTGTTTCCAAAGGCAATTTTTTATTCATCATCCTGCACATCATTTGGGCATTGATGCTCACTATTTCAAACAGAAAGGCGCGCGGCCCGGTTGGATACGCTAACCCAAATAAAAAATCAGTTTGGGCCTCGCGCAACATGGGCATTCTAGGCACCATCATTTTTATCTTTTTGGTAATTCACATTCGTCATTTCTATGCGGAAGCACACTTCGGAAATTTGCCTACACAAATGTATGATGGCCACGAGGCGAAAGATTTGTATGGTCAGGTTATCTTCTGGTTTGAGAAGGATTGGTATGTAGCGCTTTACGTATTTAGCATGATTGCCCTTGGCTTCCACCTATGGCACGGATTTGCTAGTGCATTTCAGACCCTCGGTTTAAACCATATGAAGTATAATCCTGTTATAAACTTCGTAGGAAAAGCATTTGCTATTTCGGTAGCCGCAGGGTTTGCGCTGATTCCAATTGTGTTGTTTTTTAGTTAATCAAAGTGGGTGATAAGTAGTAAAAATATTAAACATAGATCATGAAGCTAGATTCAAAAGTTCCAGAGGGGCAAATAGCGGAGAAGTGGACAAAGCATAAATTCAACCTTAAGCTGGTGAACCCAGCAAATAAAAGAAAGTATGAAGTGATTGTGGTGGGCACAGGTCTGGCGGGTGCTTCGGCTGCGGCCTCACTGGCTGAGCTTGGATATAATGTGAAATCATTTTGCTTTCAGGATAGTCCACGCAGAGCACATAGTATCGCTGCCCAAGGGGGTATTAACGCCTCAAAAAATTATCAGAATGATGGCGACAGCGTTTATCGCTTATTCTACGATACTGTAAAAGGCGGGGACTACCGTTCGCGTGAAGCTAATGTGTATCGCCTGGCGGAAACCAGTGTAAGTATTATTGACCAATGCGTTGCACAGGGTGTTCCATTTGCCCGCGAGTATGGTGGCCTTTTAGCCAACCGTTCATTTGGAGGCGCGCAAGTGTCCAGAACATTCTATGCTCGTGGCCAAACCGGGCAGCAATTGTTGTTAGGTGCGTACGGAGCATTGAATCGCCAGATTGCCAATGGAAAAGTAAAAATGTACAACCGCAGCGAGATGTTGGATTTGGTGGTGGTTGACGGTAAGGCACGCGGAATAATTACCAGAGATTTAATTACCGGAAAAGTAGAAGCACACAGTGCGCACGCAGTGTTGCTTTGTACGGGCGGATATGGAAACGTGTTCTTTTTGTCTACCAATGCGAAAGGATCTAATGTAACAGCAGCCTGGCGTGCTCATAAAAAAGGCGCCTTCTTTGGTAATCCATGCTTTACGCAGATTCATCCTACGTGTATTCCAGTGACTGGCGATCATCAATCCAAGCTTACGCTGATGTCGGAATCATTGCGGAATGATGGCAGAGTTTGGGTTCCTAAAAAAGCAATGCCCGGATTGAAGTCTAAAGAAGCCATGACGCTTCCTGAATCCGAACGTGATTATTTCTTAGAGCGCAAATATCCTTCTTTCGGAAACTTAGTGCCTCGCGATGTAGCATCCAGAAATGCAAAGCATGTTTGCGATGAAGGTCGTGGAGTAGGATCGGGCTTAGCGGTGTTTCTTGATTTTACAGATGCGATAAAACGCGATGGTGAAGATTTGATTCGCGCCAAGTATGGCAACCTGTTCGATATGTATGCGCAGATCACAGGCGAAAATCCATACAAAGGACCAATGATGATTTACCCAGCCGTGCATTATACAATGGGTGGCTTGTGGGTTGATTATAATTTGAGTACTACCGTTCCAGGACTTTACGCCTTGGGCGAAGCAAACTTCTCTGATCATGGTGCAAACCGATTAGGTGCTAGTGCCTTGATGCAAGGGTTAGCGGATGGCTATTTTGTAATTCCTTATACTATTGGCGATTACCTCGCTAACATTGGCTGGAAAGATAAGATTGAAACCGATCATCCTGCATTTAAAGAATCAATCGATGCGGTAAATGAAAGAGTAAAGAAGTTATTAAGCATAAAAGGAAAAAAGACAGTCGATGAATTTCATAGAGTGCTTGGTCTCACCATGTGGGAATACTGCGGTATGTCACGCTCGGAAGAAGGGTTGAAGAAAGCCAAGAAAATTATTCATGATTTGAAAGCTGAATTTTGGACGAATGTAAATGTGCTGGGCTCACCAAATGAACTAAATCAGGAATTAGAGAAAGCAGGCCGAGTGGCAGATTTTATTGAATTAGGAGAGTTGATGGTGGATGATGCACTTAGCCGCTCAGAATCATGTGGCGGTCACTTCCGGGAAGAATCTCAAACACCGGAAGGCGAAGCCTTGCGCAAGGATGATGAATTTGCTTTTGTATCTGCCTGGGAATACAAAGGCGAAGGCCAACCTGAAGTGCTTAATAAAGAAGAATTGAAATTTGAAAATGTAAAACTCACTCAACGTAGCTATAAATAACCATGAAGATTACGTTAAAAGTCTGGAGACAAAAGAATAAGGATAGCAAAGGGGCATTCAAAACCTATCAGCACAACCATGTTTCGGAAGATATGTCATTCCTCGAAATGATTGATGTGTTGAATGAAGAGTTGATAAAGAAGAATGAAGATCCTATTGCGTTCGATCATGATTGCCGCGAAGGTATTTGTGGCATGTGCAGTTTGTATATTAACGGACATCCCCATGGCCCATTGCAAACAACTACCTGCCAACTTCACATGCGTTCTTTTAATGATGGACAAACCATCACCATTGAACCTTGGCGGGCTAAGGCATTTCCCGTTGTAAAAGATTTAGTAGTTGATCGCACTTCCTTTGATCGCATACAGCAAGTGGGCGGGTATGTGAATGTAAATACGGGTGGTGTACCGGATGCCAATGAAATTCCTATTCCAAAGAGAATTGCGGACGAAGCGTTTGATTCAGCCACATGTATTGGCTGTGGAGCATGCGTAGCAGCATGTAAAAACGCATCGGCCATGTTATTTGTGGGCGCAAAAATTTCGCAGTTTGCCTTGTTACCACAGGGGCAAGTAGAACGAAAAGAACGTGCTGAGAAGATGGTAGCTCAAATGGATGCCGAAGGCTTTGGCTCGTGTACAAACACCTATGCGTGTGAAGCTGAATGCCCGAAAGGAATTAAAATTGCCAACATTGCCCGCATGAACCGCGAGTACTTTGGTGCCATGCTAAGTTCCTATGAAGTGGAATCGGGTGGCGGTGATTAGAAGTAAGCAATACTAAACATAATAGAAACCCAGCAGAGATGTTGGGTTTTTTTATGGTTGTTATATTAATGGTACACATTAGGAGTATCAGCAATTGCATATATTCGGGTGCTGGATGCAATGCGTGAATTGAGGACGGTAAGCGATAAAGTTGATTGACAAAGATTTATTCTTACATATTAAAGAACGACAGCGGAGCAGCGCCAAATCCATTTTGGAGAAAATGTACATTGACAATTTGCAAACCCGTAATTAGACGTACTGCAGAAATTGGCGATTGGATAATTGGGACAGGTTCAAAAAATTCAAAACTAAAAGACGGAAAGAATTACGATTATTCCGATAGTATAATTTATGCAATGAAAGTAACAGATATAAAGACTCTTTCGGAGTATGACGAATTCTGCAATAAGAAATTGAAATACAAAATTCCAAATTGGCGGACAAAAGATTGGAGAAAAATAATGGGCGATTGTATTTATGACTATTCTAAGGGAATGAACCCAACGATGAGAAAAGGAGTTCACACCGAAAAAAACAAAAAAAGAGATTTAGGCGGACAACGTGCATTGATTTCAAATCATTTTTATTATTTCGGAGAAGAAGCGAGAATTATTCCGAAAGAATTGAAAGGACTTATAAAAAAGAGTCAAGGACATCTGAAAATTGAAAAACCGGAACTTGTTCACAAGTTTGCAAAATGGATTAAGAAATTTGAAAAGAATAAAATTTATGCAAACCCGCAAATGAAATACAAATTTGACCGAGCAACGGAAGACCAACAAATTATCTTAAAATGTTCTATGGAGGATTTAAAAGAAGGTAATAACGAAAAACATCAAATTTGAAAGTTATTCGCTTTTGCAGATTCCAAATCCTACTCTGCCAGAGTTAGCGGATTTAGTTGCTGACAAACCAACATCACCCCCTGCTAAGATAATATCACGCTCGGCACCTGTGTCGGAAAGATGTATCTTTAGGCAAGCCTCTAGATTAATTAAGTCAGAATAGGTAATAAAAGTTTCATCTGCAAGCTGACCTATTTTTGTTTCACTGATTCCTGTTTTTGCATCCACAGGGTTTAACAAAGCAGCAACGTCAGCATTTGGGGTAGCAATGTTTCCTAAATGTAGGTGTACAGGTAGTTTATTATTACCCGAAGTTCCGCTAAGCGTTACAAACACAGAGGCGGTACCATCTCTGCGTTCTTTAATTGTGGCTGTTCCCGCTATGCTGTATTGCGATCCCGGCTGAAGGGAGTAAGTAGTTTCATTTCCTGTAAAATCACCTAGCGCTTCATTTTCCTGACAGGAAAATAAAACTATTCCACACAATGCAATCCCAAAAAACTGTTTCATATCCCTGATTTTAGTAGTTAAAGGTAAATAATTTGTCCGAAAGTTCTGTTTACTATTCTCCGTTTTGCGTTTAGCTTTACCGTAAATATGCCAACTGGCATGGATATGGTATATTCGTGATAAACGAACCAACGTGGCTTTTAATTCTGTGAAACGATTACTTTTTATTGCCCTGCTCTTGGGAGGATGTAGCCCTTCGGTTACAAATTCTTCAAATAAGGCGAATTTGCAAAATCCCCGTCCGGATTGGTTGTCAGCAAAACCCGTGGTGCAAACCTATTATGTAGGCATTGGGCATAGTACCAAAGACGGCACGAACAACTATATCCAGTCGGCTAAAAATAGCGCGCTAGAGGACCTGGTTTCGGAGATAAAAGTTAATATTTCTTCAACATCAGTTCTAAGTCAGATTGATGCCAATAAAGAGTTTCAGGAAAAGTATGAACAGATTATCCAGACTACAGTAGCGGACGAAATCGAGGAGTATGAGCAGGTGGATGCCTGGGAGGACAACCTGAATTTTTGGGCCTACTATCGCTTGTCAAAACAGCGTTATAAAGAAATAAAGGACAAACAAAAGCGCGATGCGGTAGCATTAAGCCTTGATTATTTTACGAAAGCAAAAAATGCTGAACGCAGTAACGATCAAGTATTAGCGTTAGGCTTTTATTATCAGGGTTTTCGGGCCATTGAAAAATATTTAGGTGAGCCGATTCGATTGGAGTTTGAAGGCAAAGAGATCTTGCTAACCAACGAAATTGTTGCAACCATGCAATTGTTATTAGATAAAATGAATCTCACCGTTGATCCTAGCGAAATTGTATTAAACCGAAGAGTTACTCAAAACAGTATGACGGTAATAGCCAAGGTTATTGACAAGAACTCACGAAAGCCGATTGCTGACTTACCGTTAACTGCTTATTTTGAAAAGGGTGCTGGCGATGTGTTTCCAAATTATAAAACGGATGGAACTGGTCAGTCTAAAATACTTTTAACCAAAATCAGTTCGCGTGACATAGAACAAACTGTAGCCGTAAAGGTGGATATGATGAGTTTTGCTGGGCAAAGTACTTCGGCTATTTATTCACTGATCGCAAACAAGATGGTAGTTCCAAAGGCTATCATTTTGATGAAGGTGGATAGGCCAATAGTATACATTGCTTCCACTGAAAAAAGTTTGGGGGTTGACAAATCTAATCAACAACTTACCAATCGAATTAAAAACTTTCTGGCAACATCAGGATTTGAATTCACAGATGACAAAAGCAAAGCGGAGCTTTCACTAGATGTAAATGCGAATTCAGAGAAAGGTGCCGTGTCAGGAAGCATTTACATTACCTATGTTACTGCTCTCATCCGGGTTTCTACTGCAACCGATAACAAAGAAATCTATGCAACTTCGTTAGATCGGATCAAAGGCTTTAGTTTAGACTTTGAACGATCAAGCCAGGAGGCTTACAATAAATCGGTAGAGATACTTGACAAGGAGAAATTGCCAGAATTACTAAATGCCATTTTGCAGTAATCATGGGCGTTTTTAGCTGTATAAAGCCGTTTTTTATAGAAAGTAAATTCTTCTGTTTTCAGAGTGGCCTGTTAATTGCATTATCGTAAATTGCATAACCAAATTCCAAATTGATATGAAAAAGTTAAATTATGTTTCTTTAGTTGTTCTAATCGCTGCTGGTTTAATCGCTGGCTGTAAAGGCAAGGAAAAAATTCCTGCTGGCGAAAAAGAAGTTATTGTTCCATGTTCTGGTTCAGATTACTTTACCACTGCAAAAGCCTTCCGCTCTAATTCAATTGGCGAAAGTCAGGATCAGGTAACGTCTAAGAAGAAGGCGTTAACCAACGCTCGTAACGAACTAGCACAAGCCATCAACACTACTGTAAAAACAGTGACTGATAACTATGTGAATTCACGCGAGATGAATAACAAAGAAGAAGTTGAAGAGCGTTTTGAAAGCTTAAACCGCGAAGTTGTAAATCAGACTCTATCGGGTATTAAAACTCTTTGCGAGAAACTCGTGAAGACTAATAATGGAACGTGGAAGACTTATGTCGCAATTGAACTTTCAGCTGAAGAGTTAGTATCTAAATACAATGAACGCCTTTCTAAAGACGACCGACTTAAAATCGATTACGATTATGAGAAGTTCAAAGAAACCTTTGATAAGGAAATGGAAAAAATGGGTAACAACTAAGTTATCTTAACTTCATAAACGATCCCGATCCTACCGATCGGGATTTTTTAATTATGGCAGGCTACTACGTGGATGAGGCGTGGTCGGGACTTAAATTCGTTTACCGAACTAAAGATCTTTAAAAGAGTTCAGCAAAATCCATCACACAATTAGTACCGTACTTTTTGTGTGGCTCAATGGCAATCCCAATCCATTGAAATTTGGGCTCAAGAATATTTTTTCGATGCCCTAAGGATTCAATGCCATCATCAATAAGCAGCCCGATAACGCTATCAAGGGCAGTCTGATTTCCATAATCACAGTTTTCTGCAATCATACCAGCTGCTTTTGCTTTTTTTCTAACCCGTTGGCTAAACGGAGTTCCATCTGAACTAGAATGACCGATTGAACCGGTCTTTCCCATATCCTTTGCGTGCATTCGTGCAACCTTATTAAGAGCTGATGAGAATTGCAGCGCACCCATTTTCTTTGTGTTCTTTAGATCGTTAACTAATGATTGGGCGTAGCTATTAGTAGTAAGATTGTTTGCTTCCAAATAAGGAGAAAGGTGGCTATTGATAAAGCCCTGCGGATCGGTGCGCACACTATTAAGCAATTTCAAAACTTCGTCCTCCTTAGATTGGGAATAGACCAATGAAGGTTGTATTGCAAGAATAAATACCAGCCAGAAAGGAAAATATTTCTTTTTCAAGAAGTAAATGCGTCATTAAGTCAACTAATGCCCAACCGTTTTTGAATTTCTTCTAATGAAACGCCCTTTGTCTCAGGAAATTTTGTGAGGACCCAGATTAATTGCAGCACCATCATACCGGCAAAAAAAGCGAAGATGATCCAAGGATCATCCTTAAGTAAACCCTTGTCTTTGTCTAAAAATACCGGAGTCAATAATGTGATGAGTGCCGCAATTACCCAATGAACACTGGCGCCAAAGGATTGGCCCATCGCTCTGGATTTGTTCGGAAAAATTTCGGAAATAAAAACCCATATGACTGCGCCTTGTCCCATGGCGTGGGCTGCTATAAATAAAAGTATGAAGGATAAAAGAAACAAAGGATCAGCACCTGCATAAAAAGAATACGATACCATGAAGAGACTTACAATGTAGCCCAGCGATCCGATTAGCATCAGATTTCTCCTTCCCGTGCGATCAATCAGATATAAACCTACAAAAGTGAATATGAGATTAACGCCACCAATGGATATGGAGTTGAACAAAGAATCCTTGGCAGCTAACCCGGCACGTTCCAAAATTTCGGGTGAATAGTAGAGAATAAAGTTAATCCCTGAGATTTGGTTGAAGAAAGCAATGAAGAATGCAAGTAAAATTGGCTTCGATAATCTGCGTGTGAAAAATGGTTCTTTCGAATCAGCTCCGGCTTCATTTTTGTTTAATGCGAGAATTGTTTGAATTTCTTTTTTTGCATTGGCACCTAAGTCACGAAGAATTTTTTCAGCGGAGACTAAATCATTTCTTCGGGTAATTAACCACCGTGGACTTTCTGGAACCCGAAGTACCATGATTGTGTAAATAAGTGCAGGAATAGCTTCCACCCCCAACATCCAACGCCAATCATTGGCACCATCAAAACCAACTAATAAATAATTGGATAAAAAGGCGATTAGGATTCCGAAAACGATGTTAAACTGATACAAGGCGACTAATCTTCCACGAATAGACGAAGTTGAAATTTCTGCAATGTAGGTGGGTGCAACTACTGATGAAACACCGACACCTACGCCTCCAATAAACCTAAAGAAAGAAAAAAGGTAAGGGTCTGTAGCGAGCCCGCTTCCAAGCGCACTCACAGTATACAAAACGCCAATCCAGAAAAGAACCTTTTTACGCCCATATTTTTCGGTGGGTATTCCACCAAATATGGCGCCTAATACGGTTCCCCAAAGTGCCATGGACATAATAAATAGGCCATGAAACCAGGGTGAAGTATTCCACAAAGTTTTGATTGGTAGGTTGGCTCCCGAAATTACAACGGTATCGAAGCCAAATAGAAAGCCCGCCATAGCTGCTACTATTGAATTGAAGTAGATATATTGACGAGTTGACATAGATGAAATATAGGGAAATTCTATTGATGCAACTATGGCTCAAATATTCGTGATAGACCAAGGGATATGTAGAGCATAAGGTTTTCTATGCACCCTGTATTTCTGTGTGTTTAAATTGATCTTTATTTCCAATTGGCAGGGTCAGCGCGCCAGGATTTTACATGAACCAGCTGATTTTCATCTAGATACTTTTGATCAACGGCCTGTTGAAGCATATGATTAAAGTCACTTAAACAAATGAGTGGTATGTCTGCATCCGAAAAGCTTTTTTCAGCGGTTTCAAATCCATAGGTAAAGATGGCTGCCATTCCAATTACCTTAAAGCCCGCTTCTTGCATAGCTTGGGCTGCCTTCAATGAGCTGCCTCCGGTTGAAATTAGATCTTCAACTAGCACTGCTTTTGCATTCTTTTCTACTTTTCCCTCAATCAAATTTCCCATACCATGCTCTTTGGGCTTTGGTCGCACATACACAAAAGGAAGGCTTAACAAATCGGCAACCAATGCCCCTTGAGGAATTCCTGCTGTCGCAACTCCTGCAATACATTCTACTTTTGGGTACTGAAGTTGGATAGCCTTGGCCAGATTTTCTTTTATGTAGGTACGAATTTGTGGATACGACAGAGCCAGCCGGTTATCACAATAAATTGGGGATTTCCAACCCGAGCTCCAGATAAATGGTTGTTTATAATTTAGCTTAATAGCTCCTATTTCCAGCAATTTGGAGGCAACCGATCCGGCTGTGTCAGCATGTATCTTAATGTAACTCATGGCCGCAATTTATTAGGAAACGATGCGCAGACAATGGGTCAATCCTTATAAAAACCGAGAAATCTTAATAACTTTATTTTACTTAAGCATTAATTTAGGTAGGGGGTTGATTGAATCAAAATAATTGATCTTTTTGCATAGGTTAAATCGATTCTGCCGTTGACATGAACTTATTTGTAAACGACATTCCTGTCAGAATTTTGCGTTTGGATGAGCAACCAGCTGCTGGCCACTTTAATTTTGAAATTGATGCCTCGATAGAAGAAATTACAAAAGCCAAACTAATCCATCATGTTTGGATTCGCCAGGTAAGCGTCCAGGATCTGGGTTTGATTTTAGATTTGATTAACTCCAAAGTACCCACGCACCTGTTTTCATTATATGTGTCGGTCAAAGATTATGAGGCTATCAAACTTTTTTTAAAGACTAAGTATAAAGTTGTTAAAGCAGCTGGTGGTTTAATAAGAAAAAAAGACAAATTCCTGATGATTTACCGGATGAAGAAATGGGATTTGCCTAAAGGAAAGAAAGAGTCTGGTGAGACCTATGAGCAAACAGCCCTTCGTGAGGTAGAGGAGGAGTGTAGCGTACAAGTTAGGCTGGGTAACAAGATATGTACAACCTGGCATACCTACACAATGAATAAAAATAGCATGTTGAAAAAAACACGGTGGTATAAAATGGATTTAGTAGATGATTCAAAAAGCAAGCCTGCTATTGAAGAAGATATTGAAGAACTTCGTTGGATGACCCAAAAGGAAGTATACCACGCACTCGAGAATTCTTACAAATCAATTCGGTTTGTATTTGAAGAGTATTACCGAAAGAAGGAACGGATTTTGTGATTACAACTTATAAGGAATCATAGCAGAAACATCGCCCTGAAAGCGATGCACCTCCCTGATAATAGAAGAGCTTATAAATGCAAATTGAGGTGAGGTTATAAGGAAAACCGACTCCAAGTTGGAGTTCAATTGGCGGTTTACTTGCGTGATACTGTTCTCGTATTCAAAGTCGGTTGTGTTACGCAATCCTCTAAGTAAATGCCGTGCACCTTTTTTTCGTGCTAGCTCTGCCGTTAGTTCCGAAAACGTGATAACAGAGATGTTGGGGTGTGAGGCGAAAGTTTCTTTAATTTTCTCCAACATAAACTCAATGGGAAAATAGCGCTGGCTCTTTCCGCTGTTATACCCTATCGAAATTATAACCTCATCAAACAGTGAGAGCCCGCGCAAAACAATGTCCTCGTGCCCTTTTGTAAAAGGGTCAAACGAGCCCGGAAACAAAGCGATTCTCTTCATAGACTATGAATGAAGTAGACGAATTGAGTAGAGATCAAAAAAATGATGCTCCTGCACTTCATCAAATAGATAACCAAATTTCAAATATGCAGGTCGGGCGCCAAAACTTACATTGCGAACATATTTCACAAATTCCTGATAGTGCGGGGAATTTTTTCCTATGTAGCCCCATAAAATTATTTCACTGGAGTTTTGATTCATGGAAAGCCCCTTCATGACCAGCATGATATACTTTACGTAGTCGGAGAACTGCTTGATTAAAAATTGATTGTAGTAGGTGAGTTTTCCATTTCGCACCGCCATAATGTGCAATTTGAACCGGTCGACATAAATGTAAAGTGGGGTGCCATCACGCTGGCCAGCATACTCCAAAACGCCTTCAATCAAAGCGGTGGATTGATGCACGATATGAACTTGCGTATTCTTATAAATAAGTTTGAACCATTGATGCATTTCCTTTTGGAGGGCAAAAACGGTTACTGCTTCAAGTTTAATATTTTCGCAATCAATTACGTCTTCTTTTGATAAGTCTATTTGTGCGTTAAACTGCAGGTATTCAGCAGCTGCTTCTTTAACAAAAAGCGATGCGGGAACCTGTGCGAATTTGGTATTCTTAATTGCAATCCAGACCCCTTTCCAAAAGCCTGCTTGAAGTACAGGGTGCGAGTCGAACAGGTTTTTGAACAAGGTTAGCATCTCTTCATGAGAGCTCAAATCTCCGAGCACATAATCTTCTAGAAATAGCAGGCGACTATCCTGCGCATCAATAATTGCAATTTGAAGATCTCTTACGCCAAGTTGAATCAGTAGATCATATTGATGAAGTTTTTCTTCATCGAAACGATCATCTCTGATCTTCTTTATAAGCTTAAAGCCAAGCGCAGTAGATTGCAAAATAGTTCGTTATTCCCAATTTCCTGAAGTAGAAATATCGAAGCGTGAACCGAAGTGAAGTGGTTTACGGTTTTTAGCTTCATTGCTTTCCTTGCGGATTGGATTAACAGGTTTCGGATCTTTTACTTCAATAACCTGTACCTTAAGCCCACCCCTCTCAACCACACCAACATAGATATCGAACTTAAGACCTTTTTTTCCAGGTACTTCACCTATCGTTGCTAAATCAATATTGGGGTCGAATAGATAATTCATTAAAGTCATTAATTGCTGGCCTTTCTTAATTTCGGCTCCTGACTTAATCTGCTCAAGTTTGGTAATTACACCTTCATCTTGCATTGGCGGAGTATTTACTTTCTCTCCAACTCGAAGTGAGTAAGTTTTTTGGTTTTTTATTACCCGGTCACCTTCCTGAACCTTAAAGCCTAAGAATATGCCACGATCAGGTGAAGTTACATCGTAATTCTTTTTGAAAATCCTATCCTTGGCAGAAACGTACCCAATTGTATCAATAATAACCTTCACTTCTTCCACTCCATACGATTTCTGAGTGATTTCCTCTCTTCGGGTAATTATTGGAACTTGACCATTTCTAATAAAATTAGCCAATGAGTCCCAATTTGAAGTATATCTTTTATTTGCACTTTGAAAAACAATTTCAGCCTCGCGAATAAACTTTAGTTTTTCAACGATGGCTAGTTCGGTGGTCGAAATAGACTCACGCTGTTCAATAGTGCCTTGTACACTGCGATATAGCTGGTAGGCTAGAAAAAGACTGGCTATAAGGAGTACACCGGTAAGAATTTTTGTCAGGTTCATTGGTCACAGGTTTAGCTTGCAATTATAAATATTTTATAGCGTTTAAAACAACCTATTATAACTTAAAATAGCCCCTCAAATCGACTATTTTGAAGGGATCCTTTGCTTTTTCGAAAATGCCGTGCAGTTCATTGGCATTTAGTTGCTGTATTTCAACTTCATCAAAATATCTAACTGCTTCAATAATCTGATTATCACCTAATTCAGGATCAATCCCTTTTGCTAGGGTACCCCTTTTCGGATAGACCCTGAAGTACACCTCAATCGCATGAAGCGGGTTTTTAATAAATTCACAGACAAACAAAAAGTCACTTATTTCAACAATTAATCCTGTTTCTTCTAAAAATTCTCTTTTTAGGCACGCTTCTGCGGATTCGCCAACCTGAAGTCCGCCACCGGGTAACGACCAAAAATTACCCTCTCTCAACCCCGATTGGTTAATAAGCAAAATTCTTTCGGCCTCCAGACAAATTCCGCAAACCCTAACTCTTATTTGATTTCCAAAAGTATTTTGAACCACACTGGTCATATAATCGTTAAAAAATTTGACTGGAATTTGAAATAAAGGTAGCTCCTTGATAGTTATTTTAACACGAGTATTTTTTGGCCAAAATGTTCTTAAATGAAGCGATTAATTTCCACTATACTTTTTTTCGGTCTTATTGGGGTCGGCTATTCACAAAATGACCAATCTTTAAAAGGGGCAATTATTACATGGCAAAAAGCTTCATTCGATTTTGGTGACATCTATCAGGGTGATAAAGTGAGCCATATATTCAAGTTTACCAATACAGGCAGTCTTCCTTTGGTTATAACGAATGTAGAAGTGACGTGTGGATGTACGACACCCAAGGGTTGGGGGCGGGATCCAATAACGCCTGGAAGTGAAAGCGAAATTTCAGTTGCCTTCGATAGTTCAGGAAAATTTGGCAAGCAAAATAAAGTAATCACCGTAACCTCCAACTCAGTAGGTACCACCAATCAGGTTATGATTACCGCCAATGTTTTGGAAAGAAAACAACCTGATTAAGTTTTTCTTAATCCAGAATAGAATAAGATCCCCCATCCGACAATTAAGAATACTCCACCGAAAGGTGTAGCTATCGCAAAGGCGGTTTCATTAAGTAGGGCGAGTGCGTAGAGGCTGCCACTAAAAAGAACAACACCAATAAGCATACTTACTGCAGCATAACCAAGCCATCGCGTGCTTAGTCGATCCATAAAAATGGAAATGGACAATAGCGCAAATGTGTGATAGAAGTGGTAGCGAACAGCCAATTCATAGGTTTCCACCCTATTATTTTGGAGGAGTATGGATTTAAGAGCATGAGCACCGAAGGCTCCTAACCCAACTGCCAGCATTCCCGAAAGGGAAGCGATAAGAAGTACTCGTTTTGAATTGATCATCTTAATTATAATTACGAGCTCCAAAAATTGTGGTGCCCACTCGCACTAATGTACTACCCGCTTCAAGGGCAATCTTATAATCCGAACTCATTCCCATCGAAAGTTCTTTCATTTGCACATTAAAGGGCAATGGTTGTGCTTTTAGTTGTGCGAATAGCTCGGCAAGTGCATTAAATTCTTTTCTTATTTGTTGTTGATCTTCAGTAAACGTGGCCATGCCCATCAATCCTTTTATTTCAATGTTCGAAAATTCACTCAAAGAATTTGAGCTCATTAATTCGATCACTTCAGCTGAGTCGAATCCAAACTTTGTTTCTTCAAGGGCTATATATACCTGCAGCAGACAGCTAATTTTTCGATTTACTTTTATTGCTTGCTTATTTACTTCTGCCAGTAATTTGATAGAATCGATAGAATGAATAAGGTCAACAAATGGAGCAATGTACTTTACCTTATTTGTTTGCAAATGGCCAATCATATGCCATTGAATGTCTTTTGGTAAAGCCGCATGTTTGGACGCCATTTCCTGAGCCTTATTTTCCCCAAAAAGACGCTGCCCGGCATCGTAGGCTTCCTGTATTAGCTCGCGAGGGTGTGTTTTACTTACAGCAATCAGTTGGCAATTTGAACCGCTCAACGTATCCTTGATCCCTTTTAAGTTATTTTTAATCTTCATTTAATAATTTCGCACGTTCAATACCTTAGTTTTCAGAACTCGACAAAGTTATGGCCATACTCGGAACCTTGCTAAAGAAAGGAATTAAACTTAGGGAAAATCTGGAGCAGGAATACACTGCGCCTATCGAATTGCAGAAAAAGGAGTTGAAAGAGCTTATGATCACCGCTAGTCAGACTGAATTTGGCAAATACTATAACTTTCCAGATATCCTTACCCACTTTAGAAAGGGCAATAATGATTTCTATACTGCCTTTAAAGGGAGTATTCCAATTCACGATTACAACAAGATTTATAAGGATTGGTGGCATCTATCTATTAAAGGCGCTAAAAATATTTGTTGGCCAGGCCGCATAAAATATTTCGCATTGAGTTCTGGTACTTCGGAAGCGGCTTCTAAACACATTCCGGTAACGAAGGAAATGACCAAAGCCATTCAAAAGACAAGCGTTCGGCAAATTCTTAGTTTGTCAAGATATGATCTGCCCCCCGAAGTTTTTGAAGCCGGTATTCTGATGATTGGGGGTAGCACTCACCTAAACAAAAAAGGAAGTTTTTTTGAAGGTGATTTAACCGGAATTCAAGCTGCACGACTTCCTTTTTGGTTTCAACATTTTTATAAGCCTGGAAAAAAAATCGCGTCAACACGAAATTGGGATAGCAAGCTTAATGAAATTGTGCACAAGGCAAAAGAATGGGACATTGGCATTGTGGTTGGCGTGCCGGCATGGATTCAAATCCTACTTACAAAAATTATTGAGTATCATAAAGTTGAACACATCCATGAAATTTGGCCGAACCTGCTCATTTATGTACATGGCGGTGTTTCTATGGATCCTTACCGGAAAGGTTTCGAGAAATTATTAGGGCGACCGATCTATTACATCGAGACTTATCTGGCATCCGAAGGATTTATCGCCTATCAGGCTTTGCCTAAAAGAAAGTCAATGCGTATGGTTTTGAACAATGGAATCTTCTACGAGTTCGTGCCCTTTGAAGATAAAAACTTTACCCCTTCCGGGGAAATTAAAGCCAATGCTGAAACTTTACTGATTAGCGAGGTGGAAGAAGGGAAGGAGTATGCAATTTTACTTTCTACCTGCGCAGGCGCGTGGCGCTATCTAATAGGAGATGTTATCAAGTTTGTATCGAAAGAAGAATTGGAAATAGTAATTACTGGTCGAACCAAACATTTTCTTAGCCTTTGCGGTGAGCACCTTTCGGTTGATAATATGAATAAGGCTATAGAATTGGTTGCAAATGAAATCAATATAGCCATTCCCGAGTTTACGGTAGCGGGCATTCCTTATCGAACTTTGTTTGCTCATCACTGGTTTATAGGCAGCGATGATAAAGGCATAGATGCAAAAAAAATAAGTGAACGAATTGATTTTCATTTAAAGGCGCTCAACGATGATTATGCGGTCGAACGCAGCGCAGCGCTCATAGAGGTTGTGGTTGACGTATTACCTCTACATAAATTTTACGACTGGATGGAAACAAAAGGAAAAGTCGGGGGTCAGAATAAATTTCCCCGTGTGATGAAGAGCACTCAATTGGAGGAGTGGATTAAGTTCATCGCCTAACCATGGAGATCATTTTCAATGGCTTTAAACTGGGCATTGTTTTAGCTTTTTTGATCGGTCCGGTTTTCTTTACAATTATTCAAACCAGTGTTGAGCGTGGATTTAAAAATGGGGTACTTGTTTCGCTGGGTGTTTCCCTTAGCGATATCTTATACGTAGCTATCTGTTATTTTGGATTGGTTCAATTTATTAACGAGCCCGGTTTTCGGCAATATCTGGCCTATGCAGGCGGAGGCATCCTTGTTTTGTTTGGACTTTATCATCTCTTTGTCAAGAGCCGAAAGAACATACGAACGGCCTTGGAGGTAGAAGGCAGTAAAAAAATGTATCGATATTTGGTGAAAGGATTTATTATTAATGGACTAAGTCCGATGGTACTTATTTTTTGGATCGGCACCATCAGCGTTGCATCTATGGATTTTGGCTATTCACTCGGCTACGAGTTTTTTATTTTCTTCGGTATGGTACTCGTGACTGTGCTGGCTACTGATATTTTGAAAGCCTACCTGGCGGATAAACTGAGGCGATTGATCACCAAGCGTCTAATGATGATTGTGAATATAATCGTTGGTATTTGCCTGATAATTTTTGGAGCAAGATTGATTTATCTGGCTGGATCGTTTTAGAAATTAAGACACATAGGCAGATAGTTCACATAGCATTGCATAGTAAATTTGGTATGCGATCTTAGGTTATTAATCCTGAAGAACGTTTGATAGAAAGGTTGACTTAAGAAGCAGCCAGAAGAGGAAAAACATCACTGCCCATTGCAGGTATATGTAGTAATAGTCGGCAGTATCCTTAAAACGAGTTTCTTTTATCTCTGCTTTTTCATATTGATCAATTCGATTGAATACATTTTTGAGCGCTTCGTTATCGGCTACCCTAAAAAATTCTCCTGACCCAATCTTAGCAATTTTACGCATGGTTGTTTCATCAATGGTGTTTTCAACCATGTTGGGTCTGCCAAAATAATCTTTACCAAAAGGAACCATTCCCTCTTGTCCTACAATGATGGTATAGATTTTTATGTCATAGGCTGCGGCTAATTCAGCAGCGGTAATTGGATCAATATTCCCAGCTGTATTATCGCCATCACTCAATAAGATGCAAACTTTGGATTTTGATTCGGACTCGCGCATGCGATTAGTTACAACGGCTAATGCAGAGCCAATAGCTGTGCCGCGCGATTCAATCATTTCAAAACTAATGTCATTTAGATAGGTATTGAGAAGATCGTAATCGGTCGTGAGGGGTGCCAGCGAAAATGCATCTCCTGAAAAAACAACTATGCCAATTCTATCTTGCAACCTGCCTTTAATAAAATCACGGGCAACATTTTTAGCCGCTTCTAATCTATTAGGACGAAAATCCTCAATCTGCATTGACTGCGAAATATCAACAGCCAACATGATATCAATTCCTTCTGTCCATTGTTCAACCTTTTCATTTGTTTTCTGAGGTCGCGCTAAGGCCACCAATGTCAAAATCATTACAATAGCCAACAACAACTCAGGAATAAACCTTATGAAGGTAAGGGGCGAAGTTGTAAGATCACTTTTAACCAGAGCAACAGGTAATTTCTGATTATAGAAATAACGAAAGGCCCACCGGGCAATAAAGACAAGTGGCACAACCAGTATGGCAAATAAATATACTGTGTTCTCCCAGGTAAATCCTTGCAGTGCGGAAGGATAAAACCAACTCAATGAATACCAGGGGTCGATAGTCTCATCCATGCTTTACTTCCTCCAGTTTTTGATTAAATCGATTTTTCGTAAACTCCCTTAGCTGATTAAACGAGTCAAATGTTTCCGGAGCCCTTCGGCCATAAATCATGCGGTCAACTGAGCGAAGAGGTTGGGCCAATTCATTGCTTTCTATTTCTCGAATTTCGCGCGAAGTATATTTTGTATAAGGCTTTGACGAGAGATCTTCCATGTATTTTTTCCAAATAGTAACGGAGGTTTCAGCAACCTCGGGATTAAAGGCCTGTTGTAGTTTTTCTACTGACTGATCGAATCGGTTAAGAAACTGTTCATGATTACGAACCAGATTTTTAAGAGTAAAATATTTTCGAATTCTTTTTCCAAAAATTACCCAGCCAAGAATCAATATCACCAGCAAAATGGCACCAATGATTAGCAACAACGGATAATTCAACAGCCAAATCACGGGATTATAAGCAGTGTTTGTTTTTAATGGCAATTGATTGACGGCCAAGGAATCCGGTATAGCCCCAACCAGTTCTTTAAAAAATAGGGTGTCGGTTTGTGTGTAAAATTCTAAACAATCCTTTTTCTGAAGTTGAAAGACCGGCAATGCAAGTCTTTGAAGCTTATCAATCTCAAATGTTGTGAGCGTATAGATTACACTATCATAACTGATGGCATCTACAGTTTTAGTTTGATAAAATTTCTTTTTTACAAACTCGAAGGGAGCAAATGAAAAGGTTGAATCAGGAAATAATACCTGATAAGTTTTGGGATAGGAAGCCGTTACGTAAAAATTAATTGGCTCTCCTAATTTTATTGAATCACTTTCAAAATGACCGCGCACCTCTACATCCTGCGCTGACGTATAGGCGCAGATAGTTGATAGCAAAAAAGTAACTTGAAGGACCTTAAACACTTTTCACCGTTTTATTTCTGACCTTAAATAGTTTTAACAACTTGGGTACAAAGTTCTCATCGGTGGAAACACTCAGAAAATTGATCTGATGCTTTTTGCTAAAATCTTTGATCTCCTGCTGGCGCTCAAAGTGGTGAGTTGTCATTTTTTTTCTAAAGTCTCCAAAGGAAGAATTAACCCACAACGTTTTTTTTGATTCTTTATCAAGAATAGGAATGATGCCTAATTTGGGTAGTTGCGTTTCACGTTTGTCACTTACCTGAATCATCACCAGATCATGTTTCTTAGCTAATGATTTCAAATGGTGGTGATATCCTTCATCAATAAAATCCGAAATCATAACGATTACACTTCGCCTGCGAATTGAGTTTAAAGCAAACGTGATGGCTTTGTTAAGATTGGTTCTTGTTGATTTAGGCTCAAGTCGAGTCAAGCTTGCAATAATTTCGTATGCTTGGGCAATCCCTTTTTTAGGTTTTAGAAATTTCTCGCGTTCATCGGAGTAGCAGATTAACCCTACCTGGCTCGATTCTTTTGCGCCCGATAGGGCAAGTACACCGCAAATTTCTTTAGCAATGTCAAACTTAGTTTGGCCCGGTGTACCAATAAATTGAGAGGCACTTACATCCATGATGAAGAATATCGTTTGCTCTTTTTCTTCCCGAAAGGTTTTTACAAAGGTTCCATGGCCTTTGGCCGATACATTCCAATCGATTGTGCGAATATCATCACCATATTGATAGGGCCTTACGTCATCAAACTCTAAGCCCGTGCCTTTGAAGATCGAATGAAAATCTCCCTGCATTTGGCTGTTAATTGCCTTTCGGATCTGTATTTCGTACTTCCTTAGCTTTTTCAGCAACTCTTTCACTCTGGCACTTTTTTGGACGCCCAAAAATAAGAAATATGAGTAATTTCGCAGACTATATGTGTAACAGACAGCAATCATCGCGAACGATTAAGTGCCAGGTTGGTTTAATGCTCTTGATAATTGGTAGTTTGCTAACCGGTTGTCAAAAGGATAAGCGGCCTGCCGGTGTTTTGTCGCCTCAGGAACTCTCCAAAATTATGGTTGATATTTACTTGGCAGAGTCCCGGGCGGGTGGGCAGGGCATGGTTAAGGATTCAGTAATGAAGTATTTTACACCTTTTGAAAAAAAAATTCTGGCTAATGCTGGAGTTTCTGACTCAACCATGCGCATTACCTATCAATACTACATTGATCGCGCGGATGAATTTGAAAAAATTTATGACTCGGTAATTGATACGCTGAGTTTGAGGGAACAGAAGGCTAGAACCCGAGTTTTGACAAACTGATTTTTGATGGTATTCCCTTCTGAGTTCGAGCAAAAACTGGGGTTCGACCAAATCCGCGATCGACTAAAAAATTATTGCTTAAGCCCGCTTGGTGTTCGCCTTGTCGGAGAGATCAGTTTTTCCTCTGACTTTACAGCGATACAAACCAGTTTAAAGCAAAATCTTGAGTTTAAATCAATTCTTGAGAAAGGTGATCAGTTCCCTTCATCTCATTATGCCGATCCTTCAGAGTATTTTAAAACTGCGGCTATTATTGACAGTTTTTTAGAGCCTGAAACATTTTACATAATACTTACTTCGCTAAAAACAATTCTTGAGTGTAAAGCTTATTTGGAAAAAAAACAGGAAGTGTATCCAACGCTGTTTGATTTAACCCAATCGATTTCAATTCCTAAAACCCTAATTGTAAGCATTGAATCAAAATTTGATGATGCCGGTCATGTGCGCGATAATGCAAGCCCTGATCTTGGTAAAATCAGAAAAAGAATTCGGGAAGAAGAGCATCGGGTTAAGCGTTTAACTGAGCAGATTTTCAGGCAAGCGGTTGAGCAAGGTTGGGTGCCAGATGGAGCATCACCCACTATTCGCGAAGGACGTTTGGTTATTCCTGTTATGGCGCAACATAAGCGCAGGTTGTCAGGCTTAATTATGGATGAATCGGCCACGGGTCAAACGGTTTTTATGGAACCCTTAGAGGTGTTGGAAGCCAATAATGAAATTCGCGACTTACATCATGCCGAGCGGAGAGAGATTGTAAAAATTCTGAGAGAGCTTACAAGTTTGTTGCGAGCACATTTGAATGAACTAATACCTGCCTATCAGTTTTTGGCTGTTATCGATTTCACCCGTGCAAAGGCAAAATTTTCGATAGACATTGCTGGCGATTTACCAAAGCTAAATTCCAACCCTGATTTAAACTGGCTACATGCAAAGCATCCATTGCTATATCTAAGTTTAAAAGGCAAGCGGGATGTGGTGCCTTTAACGATTGATCTTACAAGTTTAAATCCGTTTCTTTTAATCTCAGGACCCAATGCCGGTGGTAAATCAGTTTGTTTAAAAACGGTTGGGCTCATTCAGTACATGGTACAGTGCGGACTGTTAGTTCCGCTTCATGATAAATCTACCGTTGGAATTTTTAAAAATATTTTTTTAGATATAGGCGATCAGCAATCTATTGAAAATGATTTAAGCACCTATAGTTCGCACTTGAAGAACATGGCTTTCTTTCTTGCTAATGCCCATGAGAGTACTCTTGTTTTGATGGATGAATTGGGCGCGGGCACAGATCCTAATTTTGGCGGTGGCATAGCTGAATCGATCTTAAATGGCTTGATTGAAAAAAATGTTTGGGGAGTGGCAACTACTCATTATTACAATTTAAAATTGTTTGCGGGTAATCATGATAAAATTAGAAACGGGGCGATGCTTTTTGATTCCAAACAATTGGCGCCTTTATTCCAATTAGAGATTGGGAAACCCGGAAGTTCGTTTGCCCTAGAGATTGCCAGAAAGACAGGTTTGCCTAGTGAGACTATTCAATATGCCGAGAAGATTATTGGTCAGGAGTTAACTGGGCTAGAATCGCTAATGAAGTCTGTTGCGGAAGAGAAGCAATCATTAGACAAACGAATTTGGGAATTTAAAGAACGTGAGAAAAAGCTAAATGATACGCTTGCGCAATACAATTTGCTTTCAGCGGAATTGAATTCTAAAAAGAAAGAAATAATTAACAAGGCTAAGACCGAGGCATCGATACTTCTAAAAGAAACAAATCGAGAGATAGAGAAAACAATCCGTCACATCCGCGAGAATAATGCTGAGAAAAAAGAAACAAGAAAAATTCGACAAGGACTGGAAGGATTAGTTCAAAAGGTAAAACCAACGGTTCATACACCCGAGCAGTACGACAAGATTGAAGTAGGCGATAGTGTTCGATTGATAGGCCAGGAAGTGAGTGGAAAAGTTATCTCCATAAAAGATCAACTTGCCACCGTTCAGTTTGGAGACCTAAGATCGCAGGTAAAGCTAAAGCAATTAATACGAAGTGATCTTGTTGCTGTTAGTCCAACATTTGATAAAGCAAAATCTTATGGCGTTGACCTGATGCGAAAGCAATCCACGTTTAATACAACACTTGATATTCGCGGTAAGCGGGTAGAGGAAGTAAGGTCGGTATTAGATCAGTTTATTGATGATGCTATTCTGTTAGGCCAAGGTGAATTGAGAATCCTCCATGGTAAAGGTGAAGGTGTATTGCGCAAAATTGTGCGGGAGCAACTGAAAACGATTAGAGGGGTAGCTTCTTTCGCTGATGAAGGTGTTGAGCGAGGTGGCGCTGGAATTACGGTGGTGGTGTTAAAATAAAAAAGCCCAGTTAAATTAACCGAGCTTTAGCGTATTTCTTAAAAGAACTTTTACAACTTAAATACAAAAATCCACGCACCCCTTACTTGGCTTGTTCTTGCAGGGTAACCGTCTCTATTGAAGGTGAATTCGATCGTTAAGGTTGTTTCTGTTACAGTATATGTCATAGCCAGTTCTTCACCAGGAGTAGCTTTATCACGTATCAATTGAGTTTCAGGAGAGGCTCCAAAATCAACTTTGCCAGAAGCTTTCCATGGGCTTAAATTTGGACGACCCGATGTTGCATAGTCGAACGGATAGGTTCCTTTTGTCCCAGATAAAGTCAGTTGAAACGCTGTGTAGTCGGCAGTTTTGTCAACGCCATCTAAACTTACGGTATTGATCTTCCAGGCTTTTTTAAGTTTGTCAAATTGAACGTCAGCTATCGGTTCAGGTGTGCCCTCCCCGCCTTTACAACCCACATAGGTTAGTAGCACGCCAGAAACAGCAACGAGTAGTAGAATCCTCAATAATTTCATTGTATTGTTTTTAAAATCAACTTAAACATAACAAAATCGCCATTCTAAAAAAAATTAAGTCATTAGGTAATTTTAGGTTTAATCAGGACTTCAGTCTTTTAGTAACCCTTTTTGTAGGATAGAATCTCAATCTTTTGGGCATCGGCAGGATATTCGTGTTCCTGATTGGAGGCAATTAATATCATTGTTTCATTAGGTAAATGCTCCCGAATGTGTTTATACCAGTCAATGGATTTTTTATCTAGATTGGTGGTGGGCTCATCCAAAAAAAGAATGTCGGCCTTTGAATAAAAAGCCAGCCCTAATTTGAGCCGTTGCCGCATACCCGAGGAGAAATTTGCGATAGTTTTGTCTTTTGCTTTCGGCAATTCAAAAATATCGAGTAGCTCTTCAATAGTTTTGTTGTTTCTAATTGTCTTAAACCTGAAATGAAATCGTACCATTTCAATTAAGGTAAACTCATCGATCAAATCCATGTACGGAGTTGCAATGGAAATGTGTTTAAAAATTTCGCCAAGCGGAACTTCCTTTCCATCCTGTTCGTAACTCAGGTTTCCCTGACTGGGTAACATCTGGCCCCACAATACCTGTAGTAAAGTTGATTTGCCAGATCCATTCGGACCTACAATGGCGTATGTGTTTGGCGAAGAAAATTTAAATGTAAAGTCTTTAAAAATCCATTCACGATTAAATCGTTTACTTAGATTTTTTGTATAAATGTTCATTCAAACGCAGCTGTGTTAGCTGAAAAGCCTTTCATTACGCCACGTTCGCTGTTGCGGATAAAGGAAACAATGTAATCGCGTTCAGTACTTGACCCCAATTCACTCTCCACCAAATCAAGCGCTTTCGAATTGTTTAAGCCTTTCAAAAATACGTAGCGATACACCTCCTGAATCTCACTAATTTTTTCTGAGGTAAATCCTCTTCTGCGCAAGCCAACAGTATTTACACCTGCGTAGGTAAGCGGCTCACGAGCTGCTTTTGTATAAGGTGGAACATCTTTGCGCACTAGCGACCCACCAGAGATCATTACATGGGCACCTACTTTTACAAACTGATGCAATGCACTAGCACCGCCAATTATGGCCCAATCTTCTATCGTTACATGCCCTGCAACTTGGACTGCATTTACCAAAACACAATTATTTCCTATAATGCAATCGTGCGCCACGTGCACATAAGCCATCAACAAGCAATTGCTACCAATTTGAGTTCGAAACTTATCATTGGTACCGCGGCTAATAGTTACGCTTTCGCGGATTACAGTATTATCACCAATAAATGTTTCCGTTTTTTCGCCAGCAAATTTTAAATCCTGTGGGATAGAAGACACTGAAGCCCCGGGGTACACTTTTACATTCGCTCCTAAACGAGCACCTTCCCAGATTACAGCATTTGGACCGATCCAGCAATTGTCTCCAATTACCACATCCGATTTAATGGTTGCAAAGGGTTCGATTATTACGTTGTTGCCAATTTTCGCCTCTGGGTGTACGTTGGCTAGGGGATGATAACTCATGAATCTTTACGAACAATACTTGCAGTCATAGAACCTTCACACACGAGACTATTGCCTACATAAGCGCGTCCGTACATTTTAGCGATACCTCGTTTTATGGGTGCAATCAGATCGCACTGAATAACTAAAGTATCCCCAGGGAGAACCATTTTTCTAAATCTAAAATTTTCAATACCTAAAAAGTAGGTCCAATAATTTTCTGGATCCGGCACTGTGTTAAGAACAAGAATTCCTCCAGTCTGCACCATGGCTTCTACTTGTAATACACCGGGCATTACCGGGTTGCCGGGAAAATGACCTTGAAAGTATGGTTCGTTAAATGTTACGTTCTTAACGCAGGCTACCGTTTCATTGTCCAGGTATATTACCTTATCGATCAGTAAAAATGGATACCGATGTGGCAACGTACTTGTAATCCGGTTAATGTCCATCACCGGTGGCAAGTTTGGATTATACTTAGGGCGACCTTTTTTGTCATCCTCCTGCATTAGCTTCTTTAGCTTACGGGCAAACGCAACGTTAGCTGCATGACCAGGACGTGCAGCCAAGATCTGCGCTTTGAGAGGTCGTCCGGCCAAGGCAAGATCTCCAATAATATCTAACAGTTTGTGGCGTGCAGGTTCGTTGTTGTAACGAAGTTCAATGTTATTTAAAATGCCCTCCTTCTTAACTTCAACTTTCGGCTTGCCAAGCATCTTGGCAATGTTCTCCAACTCGTGAGTCTCAACAACACGGTCAACAATTACGATGGCGTTATTTAAATCCCCACCCTTGATCAGATTGTTTTTATAAAGCATCTCGAGCTCATGCAAAAAACAAAATGTGCGGCAAGAGGCAATTTCTTTTTCGAATTGACGAATGTTGGTGATGGACGCATGCTGACTGCCTAATACCGGAGAGTTGTAATCAATCATCACGGTTACCCGGTAATCATCCAAGGGGAGTGCAGCAATTTCTACATTGCGAGCGGCTTCACGATAAAAAATGCTGTCCTGAACTTCAAAGAAATCGCGTAAGGCATTTTGTTCTTCGGTTTCGGCTTCCTTCAGTACGTTGACAAATTGAATAGAGCTGCCATCCATAATCGGAGCTTCGGGGCCATCTAATTGAACGAGGACATTATCAATTTCAAGACCTACTAGAGCAGCCAACGTATGCTCTATGGTGCTAACGCGAGCGCCACTTTGTTCTATGGTTGTTCCTCTTGAAACATCAACAACGCGATCGCAATCCGCATCGATAATAGGAGAGCCAGGCAAATCAGTCCGCTGAAACTTTATTCCGTGGTTCGGTTTTGCCGGTAGAAACGTCATGTTGGTTTGCACCCCGGTATGAAGTCCTACCCCCGACAAAGTCACCGATTTCTTAATAGTTTGTTGCTTGTGATTTAGCATCATAGTAAAAGGTGGCAAATTTAAGCCCGATTCGATGGATTATCAAGAAAGGAAGCAACAGATAGAAAAGGAATACTTTTTAAGCTCCAATCGCTATAAAATTAGGGAAACGAGACTCTATATTTAGGACTTTGTTTCAGTTTCTTCCTTGATTAATAGCTTTTCAAGCTGACGGAGCCGGTCATTTAGATCAGGAAGCTTTTTAAAAATGGCATAGGAGCGAAAGTAGTCCTTGATGTCAATAGCTGGATATCCCAGGATTTGCTGACCCTCTTCCTTAACAGATTTGGCGATTCCCGCCTGAGCACCAATTTGGGTGCGGTCTGCAATAAGAAGATGCCCCGCGATGCCTACTTGCCCGGCAATCATCACATTTTCCCCAACTTTTGTTGAACCCGAGATACCAGTCTGAGCGGCAATCACGGTATTTTTACCAACCTCAACATTGTGTGCAATCTGAATTAGATTATCAAGTTTAACTCCTTTGCGGATGATGGTCGAATCCCCAAACATCGTGGCGCAATCAATTACGGTATTCGCACCAATCGTTACGTTATCTTCAATCAAAACATTGCCCAATTGTGGAATGGTTTTGAAGGTGCCATCAGCCTGCGGTGCAAAACCAAAGCCATCGCTTCCAATTACAGCTCCTGCATGAAGCACACAATTATTTCCTATTTGGGTATCGGCATAAACTTTTACGTTTGCGTGAAGGATGGTATTGTTGCCGATTATCGTGTTGTCACCAATATAAACCTGTGGATGGATTTTTACATTGTCGCCAATCCTTACATTGTGGCCAATGTATGAAAATGCCCCGCGATAAATATTTTTTCCAAGGGAGGATTTGTCTCCAAGAAACGAAGGTTCCTCAACGCCTGTTTTTTGAAACGAAATAAGTTTGTGATACTCCTCCAGCAACTGAGTAAAGCTGTTGTAGGGGTCATCAACCAAAATGAGCGTAGCTGCAATATTTTTTTTCGCCTGAAAATCTTTCTTTACAATAACCGCGCTTGCCTGGGTTGTGTAAATGAACTGCTCGTATTTTGGATTTGATAAGAACGCGAGTTGCCCTTTTTTAGCATCCTGAATTTTGGCGAGCATATATATTTTTTCTCCGCCTTCACCTTTCACCTCGCCACCCAACATGGCAGCTATTTGAGTGATGCTAAAATCCATAGAGTGTTTTGCTAAATTAAACCAGTAGAAACTGCAACCTGATCAATACAAAGATACATTTTTAGGCCAGCATAAATAGTTTTTTTCAACGATTTTGCTGATCGCCTTTATGCTCGGTAAGTCGGACGCCTGGGCGATATCCAGTACGTCTCCTTTTTTAGTCAAAATGTTTATGGATTTCCCGCCAGATACATAGGCTTCGTTGCTAACGGTGCCGAGCGAATATAGGTAGTTGGTGTCTTTTCTCAGAATACCGTATAATTGATGAATTTCTTGCCTTACTTTTTCGACCGATTTCTTTTTAATGGGATCAGTAGATAGAATGATCTGGAATAGCTCACGCTGCAATAACCGGTTGCATAAACCAGAGAGAATTGCATCGGGATGATTGCGCCAACATTTTATTGAACCCCAAATATCGCTATCGTCCATTTGACCAAAGAGATCAAGTAGCTCTGCTCTTTCACTAAAATCAGAGATCTTATAACTATTCAACAAAAAATTATGCAAAGCATCGGTGGCTTGCAATTTTTCTCCAGCTTGAAGCAGGTATTGTGCTCTGCGAATAATGTTTACCATCATCCGCTCCGCACTTAACGCTGTCTTGTGCAGGTACACCTGCCAATACATAAGTCTGCGCGCGTGCAAAAAGCTTTCAATGCTATAAATCCCTTTCTCCTCAACCACGAGTTGATCTTCGTGAACATTTAACATAGAAATTATCCGATCCACGCCAATGGTACCCTCCAATACTCCGGTAAAAAAGCTGTCACGCTTCAGGTAGTCCAATCTGTCAATATCTAGTTGGCTATTTATTAATTGATGGAAGAAATTTCGTGAGTAGCTATTTCTGAAAAATTTGATAGCCAGGCTAAGCGCTCCGTTAAATTGTTTATCCAACTCCTTCATAAAAAGATAGGAGATGCTCTCGTGCTTGATGTCAGGCAGCAAGGTTTCTTCTAGCGCATGGGATAGCGGTCCGTGTCCAATATCATGAAGCAAAATGGCGATGAGTGCAGCCTCTTCTTCTTGCGCACTAATTTCAACGCCTTTTTGCTGAAGATTCGTAAGAACCTTGCTCATTAAATGCATAGCCCCAAGCGCGTGGTGAAATCGGGTGTGCAAGGCACCCGGGTAAACGAGGTCGCTTAGTCCCAACTGTTTGATGTACCGAAGCCGTTGAAAATACGGATGTTGGATAAGGTCAAAGATCAGATCACTCTGGATAGAGATGAATCCGTAAACCGGGTCGTTAATGATTTTCTTTTTATTCAAACGATCAATTGAGATTGGACGTATAAAACGTAACTTAGAAAGATTTTTACTTCTTACTTATGCAAAGATATACCATTTTGTGGGCGGACGATGAGATTGATTTACTGAAACCGCATATTTTATTTCTTCAACAGCGCGGCTACGATATTACTCCCGTCAACAATGGTTCGGATGCTGTTGAGCTAAGTGCCCAAAAACATTTTGATATTGTTTTTTTAGACGAGCATATGCCGGGGATGTCCGGTCTTGAAGCACTAAGCCTAATTAAAAATAATCGGCCGAATCTTCCCATTATCATGATAACCAAAAATGAAGAGGAGCAGATTATGGAAGACGCCATTGGTGCCAAGATTGATGATTATCTCATCAAGCCTATAAATCCAAGTCAGATTCTGTTGGCAATAAAAAAAATACTGGATAATAAGAGATTGGTTATTGAAAAGACCAATCTTAATTATCAGCAAGAATTCAGAAAAATAAGTATGGCTTTTCTGGATGATATGAACCACGAGCAATGGGCGGATATTTACAAGAAGTTAGTTTTTTGGGAATTGCAAATGGAAGAAGCCGATAACCGCGACATGGGCGAAGTATTAGAGATGCAGAAGGTTGAAGCGAATTTAAACTTTTGTCGATTCATTAAACGCAATTACGAAGGTTGGCTAAATGACACAGGTGCCAACAAGCCGCTACTGTCCCATCAACTCATGAAGAAAAAAGTTTTTCCCGAACTAAAGCCGGGAGAACCAACATTCTTTATTCTGATCGACAATTTGAGATTCGATCAGTGGAAAACAATTGAGCCTGTATTGGCTGAATACTTTAATGTTGATAGTGAGGAAACGTATTACTCTATTTTACCTACCACAACAGCTTATGCTCGCAACGCCATTTTTTCGGGGTTGATGCCCTCTGAAATGGCGAAGACTAATCCGGATTTGTGGGTTGGCGAAGATGAGGATGAATCTAAGAATAATTTTGAGGATGATTTTCTGGCCAAACAGGTTCGGAAGAATAATCTAAATATCAAATTCTCATACAATAAAATCAAGAAGTTAGAAGAAGGCCGGGATCTTGCTGATTCCATCAACAATTTATTTCATAACGATTTGAATGTAATTGTTTACAATTTTGTGGATATGCTTTCCCACGCTCGCACCGATATGGCCATGGTGCGCGAGTTGGCGCCAGACGAATCGGCCTATCGATCAATTACAAAATCATGGTTTATACATTCACCTTTGATGGATATTTTGAGAAAAATAGCTAACAAAAAAGCGAAGGTAATTATCACAACCGATCATGGAACGATTCGCGTAAAACGCCCTTTTAAAATTGTTGGCGATAAGAGCGTCAATTCAAATTTGCGGTATAAGCAAGGTAAAAATCTTGGCTTTTCGGGCGACAAAGTATTTGAGGCCCCCAAGCCAGAGCGTTTTTTTCTGCCGAAAATAAATGTTTCTACGTCCTATGTGTTTGCGATCGAGGACCAGTTTTTCGCCTACCCCAACAATTATAACTACTATGTAAATTTCTATAAGGATACGTTTCAGCACGGGGGGGTTAGCCTGGAGGAGATGATCATTCCTTTTATTTTATTATCTTCGAAAAATGCCTGATTCCTGGACATTGCTGGGTAATGGTTCAGTGACGTTAAATAATCTGGATGCAGCGGCTAAGCAATTGTTGCACGAAGGTGCTGACAAATCTGTTTGGCTTTTGCTTGGAGACGTGGGTAGTGGAAAGACGACTTTGGTCAAGAAATTGGTAAAGGAAATTGGAGTTACAAGTCTGGTAACAAGTCCAACATTTTCGATTGTCAATGAGTATAGTAAAACAAATGGCGGTATTGTGTATCATTTTGACATGTATCGGTTGAAGAATGAAGTGGAGGCTTTGGATCTAGGCTTTGAAGAGTACCTAAGTTCAGGTAATTTGTGTTTGATAGAATGGCCAGAAAAAGTGAGTTCTATATTGCCAAAAGAATATTTTGAAGTAAGAATTGATAATCACAATTCTGTAAGCAGGGATATTTATTTCCGTAACCATGAGTGAAAAAAAGAAGTCTGGATTTGAAGCTTTAGCGAAGTCTAGCCTCTATCCCCAAGAAGAAATGCTAAAAGTAAAAAGGGGAAAGCACTCCTTTCTTATTGGTTTACCTCGTGAAGTGTCCTTACAAGAAAATCGGATTAGCCTTACACCCGATGCAGTTGCTCTGTTGATCAATAACGGGCACGAAGTGATTGTGGAGACAATGGCCGGTGAGGGTTCAAAGTTTTCAGACAAGGCGTATAGTGAGGCAGGGGCAAAAATTGCTTACTCAGCCGAAGAGGTTTACAGCGCTAATATTATCCTAAAAATAGAGCCTCCTTCAATAGAAGAAATAGAATATTTTAAGCCCGGGCAAACTTTAATCTCAGCTTTGCAGATGGGGCACTTGAATCAGGATTGCGTTAACGCATTACTAAAAAAGAGGGTTACAGCATTAGCTTATGAGTTTATTGAAGATAAAGTCGGGGGCATGCCCATTGTTCGTGCAATGAGCGAGATTGCGGGCAGCACAGTCATGTTAATTGCTGCAGAATATTTAAGTACTGTTAACAAAGGCAAAGGAATTATTTTGGGTGGGATCACGGGTGTGCCCCCTACCAAAGTAGTTATCATTGGTGCAGGTACGGTGGCAGAATATGCTGCCCGGGCCGCCCTTAGTTTGGGTGCAGAGATTCAGGTTTTTGATAATCATCTTTATAAACTGAGGCGAATCAAGCACACATTGGGTCATCAATTTTATACTTCTACGATCGACACCATTACACTTAGCGAAAGTCTGGTGAATGCCGATGTTGTAATAGGTGCTCTGCGCGCTGAGAAAGGCAAGGTGCGGCACGTTGTTTCCGAAGAAATGGTTAAACGTATGAAGCCTGATTCACTCATTATTGACTTAAGCATCGATCAGGGTGGATGTATAGCAACTTCAGAGACTACAAGTTTAAACCGACCTGTTTTCCGAAAGTATGACATCATTCATTATTGTGTGCCTAATGTTGCATCGCGCGTGGCGGCTACAGCAACTACAGCATTGAGCAACATTTTTACGCCAACCATTTTAAGAGCTGCAGAAGAGGGAGGCGTAGAGGAGATGATTCATTCTCATAAATGGTTTATGAAGGGAGTATATACCTATAAAGGAACCCTAACTAATGAATCAATTGCTCGTAAATTTGCTATGAAGTTTAAGAATATAGAATTGCTTTTGGCTATCCGAGTCTAAGAACTTAGTTGCCGAGCGCTCTTAAAGCTTCTTCATAAGATTTAATCTTTGTTTCAGCGTCCGCTTTTTTCTTTCGCTCCAGATCTAATACATGGGCGGGTGCGCCACTAACAAATTTTTCATTCGAAAGCTTTTTATCAACAGCATTTAGAAACCCATGTTGATATTCTAGATCTTTTAAAATAGCCTCACGCTCAGCGGCTGCATCGAGCTTGCCCACCATGGGTATTGTAAACTCAACAGTTCCTACCAAGAATGAAACACCAGTTGGTTTTTCTCCCAAAGATGACACCTCGTTGATATTTGAAAGTTTTTTAATGATAGGCCAGAAAGGATCAAGGTTATCCTGAGTGTTATTACAATATAAATCCAATGACTCTTTAGGTGAAATTCCTTTTGCATTTCTCGCATTGCGAACGTGTGCAATGGTTTCGAATGCAAATGTTGACTCTTTTAAAATAGCTTTATCAACCACACCAGCGTGTGGCCATGTGGCCACTATAATGCATTCTTTTTCTTTTCGGTCACGCAATTCACTCCACAGTTCTTCTGTAATGAAAGGCATGAAAGGATGTAGTACTTTCAATACCGATTCGAAAAGAAAAAGCGTTTTATCATAGGTTG
>Ga0209181_10001275_pt1 | contig 44771 bp, 38 predicted proteins | sample MAT05_FD_187208 | JGI IMG/M metagenome (GOLD analysis project Ga0209181, IMG submission 187208) | Freshwater microbial communities from Lake Fryxell liftoff mats and glacier meltwater in Antarctica - MAT-05 (SPAdes) (version 2) | ecosystem: Environmental > Aquatic > Freshwater > Ice > Liftoff... | reverse complement strand
ATCAGCCATCAGACGCCGAATTATCCTCATTTCATCAAATACTTTTTGTGCAGTAAATTGCACCAACAATGATAATGAAATCAGACATCAAAAAATCAGACATCAGACATCTTATATTCCCCATTTCGTCAAAAACTATTTGTGCAGTAAATTGCACCAACAATGATAAGGAAATCAGATATCAAAAAATCAGACATCAGACATCCTATATTCCCCATTTCGTCAAAAACTATTTGTGCAGTAAATTGCACCAACAATGATAAGGAAATCAGATATCAAAAAATCAGACATCAGACATTATTAATGTGGTATGGAATTAACGCAGGAACAATATGCTATTATTAATTCAACGGGTGACATTAAAATAAATGCGGTGGCCGGTTCAGGTAAAACTACCACCATTATTGAATATGCCGGCGCACGTCCCCGGAATAGCAAAATACTCTACCTTGCTTTCAACAGGTCTGTAAAATTAGAGGCGCTTAAAAAATTTGCTGACAAAGGTCTTGGCAATGTAAAAGTAGAAACGGCACATTCACTTGCCTATCGGAATATTGTTTTGGCAAATAATTACCGCGTAAGGCCGCAGGGCTATAAAACAAATGAAATAGCTGAATTGCTGGGATTACAGGGCTATGAAGAAAAGCATACGGAGTATATTCTTGCCAACCATATCAACAAATTCGTCACTTATTTCTGCAATAGCGACAAGCAAAAAGTGCAGGACTTAAATTACCTGGATGTAGTAAAGGATGCCAAAGCAAAAGCATTTGTTACCAGCTTTTACCCTTTGTTAGAAGCACAATCCCGGCTGTTGCTTGGTAAGATGGACAGCGGAGAAATTGACATTATTCACGACTTCTATTTAAAGAAATTCCAGTTATCCAATCCCCAATTAAATTTTGATTATATTTTGTTTGATGAAGGACAGGATGCTTCACCTGCCATGCTGGATATTTTTTTAAAACAACATGCCACAAAGGTTATAGTGGGAGATACACATCAGCAAATTTATAGCTGGCGTTATGCAGTGAATTCTCTTGAAAAAGTTGACTTTGCCACTTTTCACCTTTCCACAAGTTTTCGGTTTAGCCAGGATATTGCCAACCTCGCCATAGAAGTGTTGAAATGGAAAAGTCACCTGTATGACTATCAACCCATATCCATTACCGGCAATGGCGTATCGCGGGAGTACAAAACAAAAGCCGTGCTTGCACGTACCAACCTCGGTCTTTTACTAAAAGCAATTGAATATGTAACTGAAAAGAAAAAGGTTCAGCATATCTACTTTGAAGGCAATATCAACTCCTATACCTATGCAGATGAAGGCGCATCCCTTTACGATGTGTTGAATCTATACAATGGCAATTACGACAGGATAAAAGACAAATTAATAAAAGCTATGAAAAACCTGGATGAGTTGGAGGATTACATTGAGAAAACAGAAGAGGTGCAGCTGGGGATGATGGTGGAGATTGTAAGAGCTTATGGCAACAGAATTCCGGATATTATAAAGGCAATTAAAGATAAACATGTTGGCAATGAGGAGAAGGAAAAAGCGCAAATGATTTTCTCAACTGTACATCGAAGTAAGGGAATGGAATATGATGCGATACATTTGGTGGATGATTTTATTACGGAAGAAAAATTAAAACAACTAAAAGAAGAAAATAAAAAGGAAGGCATCAGCTCATCAAAATTAAATGAAGAAATCAATCTTTTGTATGTGGCGATTACTAGGGCTAAAAACATCATTCATATTCCTGAAAAACTGATGCCTGTTGAGTTTCCGGCTTCTGCTCAAATTAAAATTATCAGGGCAGTGTCTGCAGAAGAAATGCAACAAAGGGGAAATTTGAAAATGGAAAAAGAGATGCCTACGGGTAAAACCGGGAAGGTAGTTACAATGGAGAAGAAATTCTCAGTGGATGCGGTGAGAGAAAAGCATGGGGACGCATATACGCCATGGACACCTGACCTGGATAACGAACTGACCATTATGTACTGTGAAGGTGTTCACGTGAAGGAGATGGCCAGGCATTTTGGACGTACACAGGGTGCCATCAACAAAAGAATTAAAAAGCTGGAACTGGTGGATATTTACGGATGATTATACCATAAGATAATCAACAGATTTACCTTGTTTGTTCTATTTTAAAATATGGGGAAAAGTTTCTTTTAATTTTATATTTTTTTAATAAATCAACTGCTGTTTTCCATTTAACAAAACAAAAATCAATAAAATAGTTATTTTTACGTTTTATAATTATCCATTCCAATTTATTTTAAAATGAATACCAGGCTTTTAAAAATTGTATTTACCTGCGCTTTGGCGGTTGTTGTACATGGTATGTTATTTTCTCAAACGTCTTATATTAATTATGCGAAATCATCGGGTAAGTCGCCAGATTTATTCAGTAAGGTGGAAGATTCGCTAAAGAAACAATTTGAAGACAAGAAGTTGCAATGGCCCCCGCAGCAATTATACCTCCGCAGTTTTAAATATGACCGGCAAATGGAAGTATGGGTAAAGGAAGAAGGAAATAAGGTTGGGTTTAAATTATTTAAGACCTATAAAGTGTGTATGCAAAGTGGTACTATGGGCCCCAAGCGCATGGAGGGAGATTACCAGGTTCCTGAAGGCTTTTATTACATCAATGAATTTAATCCCAATAGCAATTATCACCTCGCATTAGGATTAAACTATCCCAATGCTTCGGATAAAATACTAAGCGATTCTTTGAGGCCCGGTAACAGCATTTATATTCATGGAAGCTGCGTATCTACCGGCTGCATCGCCATTACCGATTTCCCTATAGAAGAGTTATTTATATTGGCAACGCAGGTAAAAGAACAGGGGCAGGATTTTATACCGGTACATGTTTTCCCGGTAAAATACAGTGTAAAAAAATCTTTTGAATACCTCGCCCAGGCAACCAAAGAAAACCCATCACTGCAAACTTTTGCGGTAACATTAAAAAGTGCTTTCGACTATTTTGATGCGAAAAAACAATTGCCACTCATTCTCATTAATAAGAAGGGAGAGTATATTATCAATTAGATTTTGATGTCTGATGGCTGATTTTTTGATGTCTGATTTGGCTACCAGTATGTAACCTTCAGGCAGGTTTTAAATTGAAAACGCAAATTGTATTTAAAAAAATACCGGCATTTTTTATACATCTTTTAAATTAGAATCCGGTGCTTGTTTTATGCAATATATATTTCCTTAATGGTATTATCAAATTCTATATCTTAATCATAGTAAAATAGCGGTTTAAAAAAATCAGACATCAAAAAATCAGACATTTAAAGTGTCCTTCAATAACACCTGTACCGTTTCCCTTGTTTTCTGACTCAGTAATTGTATCCTGCCTGCGGTTAATTTTTGTATAATGGCTTCGTCATAATGACGTATGGTCAGCAACGTACAGTTTTTCTCTACCTGCACATCAAAAAATTCACTTGCTGCCAGCGCTAGTTTTTCAATCTTTTCCGGCTTGTCATCCAGGCAACAAAGCAGGCTGATGGCACCATTCTGCGATAAGTTGGGCCGGATCTTGCTCTCCCCAAATAACTGGTGCAGTTTACCTGCCAACACATCTTCCACAAAAGAAAAATCACGGGAACTTAATTGCATCAGCACCTGGTTATCTTTCACCACAATCACCGGGGGCAACAGATGATTAGGTTGGCTGCTGATGATAGTGCCTGCTAATCCGGGTTTCAAAAAACAGCGAACGTGCAGGGGAATCCCCTTGTTTTGTAACGGCTTAATCGTTTTGGGATGTATTACCTGGGCACCATAATAAGCCATTTCAATAACCTCTGCATAACTGAGTGCGCTGATAAACTGTGCATCGGCAAATTGCTTGGGGTCTGCATTCATTACGCCTTCCACATCCTTCCAGATAGTCTGGTTTTCCGCATCCAGCATATTGGCAAAAACAGCCGCTGTATAATCGCTTCCTTCCCTTCCAAGGGTAGTACTTTCATTTTCATCAGTGGCCCCAATAAAACCCTGGGTAACCAGGATATTGGTTGAATCAAACAAAGGCCGCACTATGTCATTCACTTTTTGTTGTGTAAAGTTCCAGTCAATAATACCATCCCTGAAATTATCATCAGTTCTGATAATATCCCTCACATCAATCCATTGATTTTTTATATCGATGGTATTTAAATATTTGCTCACAATAGCCGTACTCAGCAACTCGCCGCAGCAAACAATCTGGTCGTAATAATAATCATAATCCCTCACCGGTTTATCATGCAGCATCCATTCAACCTCAGTAAAAATATCATTGAGCCCATGCAACGGATGATGCAATAATTTTTCTGAAAGATCAATATGTTCCTGTTTTACCTGGTTAAAAAGCATAAGGGCTTCTTCCTTGTTGCCCAAATAAAATGCATTGGCCACTTTTTCAAGCGCATTGGTTATTTTACCCATCGCTGAAATGATGATCAGCAGTTTTTCACCTTTGCAGGATTGAATGATTTTAGCAACGTTCTCAATTCTTTCTATGCTGTTGATGCTGGCGCCGCCAAACTTAAAAACCTTCATTTAGTTAATTTAAAAATTTAAAAATTCGGGAATGTGAAAATTAAAAAGTTTGCCAACCAGAAAATCGTCAAACCTTCATTTATGAAATACTATTTAAAAAAATATACTCCAGAACCCTCCTTCGGGGGGCAGGAGGGCTTGTTTTCATAATAATCTTACTACATTTGAAGCGCAAATTTAAATTCTTAAATCTGCAATCAAAAAATTAAGTATGGTTATTAATCGTAGAGTACAAACCCTGGATGAGTTTACCATACAGCAAATGCGTGATTTTCCAAATGCTACCGGCGAACTTTCAGGGTTGTTACGCGATATCGGTCTTGCTTCCAAAAGAGTGAATGTAGAGGTTAACAAGGCGGGATTGGTTGATATACTCGGTGATGCCGGCAGTATCAATGTGCAGGGCGAAGAAGTTAAAAAGCTCGATATCTATGCCAATAACCAGTTTGTAGGGGTGCTTCGGCATGGTATTAGTTGTGCAGGCATCGGCAGCGAGGAGTTAGACGATATACTGGTTTTTGATGATGAGATCAGCAATAACAGCAAGTATGTATGCCTTTTTGATCCGTTGGATGGCAGTGCGAATATTGATGTAAATGTATCAATAGGTACTATTTTCAGCGTATTCAGACGGGTAACAACTGTTGGCACGCCCGCAACGATAGCCGATTTTTTACAGCAGGGAATTAAGCAGGTTGCAGCGGGTTATGTAATTTACGGCTCGTCCACTATTTTAGTATATGCTACCCGAAGGGGTGTAAATGGATTTACGTTGGATCCTTCTATTGGCGAATACACATTAAGTCATCCGGATATTAAGTGCCCCCCATCCGGCAGAATCTATTCGGTGAACCATGGCAACTTTTTCCAATACGAAGAAAATGTGCGGAAATACATTAATGTGTGCCAGCAAAAAGACAAATCCAGCGGTGGTCCGTATACGCAGCGATACATTGGCAGCATGGTAAGTGATGTGCATCGCAACCTGATTAAAGGCGGAATATTTATGTATCCGGCCATAAAGGATAAGCCGGGGGGTAAACTAAGGTTATTGTATGAGTGTAATCCCTTCGCATTTATAGTTGAAGTGGCAGGTGGCAAGGCTACTGATGGCAAACAACGCATACTGGAAATTCAACCCACAGCGGTACATCAGCGCACACCGTTTTATGTAGGTAGTAAACTGATGATGGAAGAATTGGAAACATACATCAATGCGGCTCCTTCTGAGGCGAATCAATAACATAGGAGTAATAATATTTATTAACAAATACTCCGTTAACAGGAAATCGAAATCCTGCAATTACCGGAGTCTAAAAGCCCTTTAGGGGTTGGGGCATGCAAAACATAATCATCTCGGTAAAAAATCTGGTTAAGAATTACGGTTCTTTTGAAGCAGTAAAGGGTATTTCATTTGATGTAATGGAAGGCGAAATATTTGGACTGCTTGGACCCAATGGTGCGGGTAAATCCACCACACTCGAAATAATGGAAACCCTGCGACCAAAAACCAGTGGCGAAGTAATAGTGAACGGATTAAACCTGGATAAACAACCGGATGATATAAAAAAAATAATCGGTGTGCAGTTGCAAACATCGGGCTTTTATCCTGGGTTAAATTTATTGGAACTGATTGCATTGTTTGCGGGATTGTATAACCAATCGGTAGAGCCGATGGAGTTATTAAAACTGGTTAACCTTGCCGACAAGGCAAAAAATAAATATAAAGAAATGAGTGGCGGACAGAAGCAACGGTTTTCCATTGCCACTACACTTATTAATCAACCTAAAGTTGTTTTCCTGGATGAACCTACTACGGGGCTTGATCCGCAGGCCCGCAGGAATTTATGGGAACTGATCAAAGACATCCGGTCAAAAGGAACCACGGTAATTATTACCACGCATTATATGGATGAAGCGGAACAATTGTGCGACCGCATCGCCATCATGAATGAGGGTAAAATAATTGCATTAGCTTCGCCCGATAAAATGATTGATGACCTGGTAGCATCGGGTTTTGAAAAGCCCAAAGCGGTTAAATCAGCCAATCTCGAAGATGTGTTTATCAAACTCACCGGTCAAGAAATGAGAGACGAGTAAATTTAAATTTCAATTATAAATCAAAACAAAAATGAAGCAGTTTTTTTTAGTAGTTAGTGCAACAGTGATGGTAGCGTCGGTAATGCAAGCACAGGTGAAACCAAAATTAAAAGTTGTAAACCCTGCTGGGGTGGTGAAGAAGGCGCCAGGGTTATTAAGAAGTTCATTGGATTCTTTTAGTTATGCACTGGGATTAAATATCGCCAAAAATTTGCAGCAGCAGGGGATTGATAAGATTAGCAATACCGCCATGCAAAGAGCATTGGATGATGTGTTTTATAAGAAGCCTGTATTGTTAAATGATCAACAGGCCAATATGTGTATCCAGGAAAAAATACAGGGCAATATGGCAAAGAAAAATGAAGTGGTAAAAGCAAAGGGAACCGCTTTTTTAACAGCCAATAAAAAGCGCCCCGGTGTGATTACATTACCGGATGGATTACAATATGAAGTAATTAAAAAAGGGGATGCGGCCTCTGAAACACCGAAATTGCAGGATACTGTGGTGGCGCATTATGCAGGTACTCTCATTGATGGTAAAAAGTTTGATAATTCTTACGACAGGGGCGAGCCATTGACGATACCGGTTGGAGGTGTCATCAGGGGCTGGACGGAGATTTTGCAGTTAATGCATGTTGGCGATAAGTGGAAAGTATTTATCCCAAGTGAACTGGCTTATGGCGATCGCGGTGCAGGTGCGGATATTCCCGGCGGTGCGGCATTAATTTTTGAGATGGAACTCTTAGGCATTAAACCGGCAGCAGTATCAACAGAAGCTCCTAAACAAAACTAATTATGGAAGACCTTCGTTATCCCATCGGCAAATACACTGAACAGCCATTTTCTGAAAAGCAATTACAGCTATGGTTGATTGACATCAAATTTTTACCGCAGCACCTGGAGAATGCAATTTTAAATTTAGATGAAGGGCAGCTCAATACACCGTATCGTTCCGGTGGTTGGACGGTAAAGCAGTTGGTACACCATGTGGCCGACAGTCACATGAATGCATACATACGTTTCAAACTCGGGCTTACAGAAGATAACCCAATTATTAAAACGTATGACGAAGCAGCATGGGCCGACTTAAGCGATACGAAAAATTTACCCATCAATATTTCATTAACCATTCTTCATGCACTACATGCAAGATGGATGGAAATATTAGAGGCCATCGCTACAGAAGATTGGAAGAGAACGGTCTATCATCCGGAGCATAAAAAGAATATCACGTTATGGGATTTGCTTGGCATGTACGCCTGGCATAGCAGGCATCATACAGCGCATATAACGGCGCTAAGAGAGCGGATGAAATGGTAAGGCGACATTGCTTTACTAGTCTCACAAATCTTACAGGTTTATAATACCTGTGAGGTCTGTTTTTAAACTATTAAAAATATACCTCCATCAGCATGAACTGGAAAACAATATCATCAGAATACATTTCAAAGCATCCTTATTTTACTTCCCGAAAAGATAAATGCGAAATGCCGGATGGTAAAATTGTGGAGGCTTACTATGTAGTGGAGTTACCTAACTCAGTATGTGCGCTGGCTATCACTGAAGACGGAAAGGCTTTGATGGCAAAACAATACCGGCATCCAATCGGCGAAACGTTGATAGAATTACCGGGAGGTTTTGTAGATGTCGGCGAGGAACCTGATAAAGCGATTGCCCGTGAATTGTTGGAAGAAACCGGCCATGAGTTTTCATCAATTGAATATGTAGGCAAAGTGTCGGCCAACCCGGGACTATTATCAGGCTTTACTTATTTGTACCTGGCACAGGGCGGTAAAAAAGTATCGGATCAAAGTTTGGATCACAACGAAGAAATTGAAGTGCTGCAGGTGCCATTGGCACAAGTCAGGGAAATGTTGGCTAAGAATGAAATATTGCAGGCCCTGCATGTATGTTGCCTGCAGTATGCTTTTCAACGGCTGGATTTGGTGGGGAGTTGAGTGTGGTATTGCGGTGGGCTTTCTTCATCCGCTGCTTTTTATTTTTTCTACCGCTTTCTTTTTTTACTGCAGCTTTACCTTTTTCGATATACCGCCCCTGCCGCCATTGTTCCTCATGGAGCCAGTATAATGAGTGTGAGGCTATCTCGACAACACAACTTAAGCCCACGGTCGCCGTTGTTGTGTATGCAGCTGGGGCATTGTGCGTAAGGGTACCAATAACACCGCTTACTATTTTAATTTAATTTTTATCAGCCCTATAAGTTGTTGGTGAGCCAATACGCATGACCATCCGCACAAGCACACAACAACGGCTACAGTGTGCGTCGGGCAATTGGGTTGCCACCTTTCAAAGGTTGGCAACCCTGTCAAAAAACTTTTATTTTTTTTATTTCGAAACCCCACCGTTGCCGCGTATACAACTGGTGCATTGTGAATAAGGGTACCGACAACACCGCATACCCGTAAAATTTAGTTCACGGCGGCCTTACAATACCACAATCTCTCATAGCGGGAACATCTGCTCAAATTGTGACTTATTGATAATCTTTAATTTCTTATACCGGATTTCCAAATTTTCTTTTTGTGATAGAATATGAGTATCACCACTTGTTACAAATCCTGAATTGGTTTGCAATGCAAGGGCAATTATATAATTATCTTTTTCATCATCGGGTATGTAATTTTTTATCGGGTAGGTGATAGCAAAATGGGTAGTAATTTCCTTTAACAGGTTTACAGATTTCGGGACATTTACCCGGTACTTTTGGATATGGTCATAATTTAAAACAGCATTAAATTCAGCTACAAGTTCATCACAACAAAAAACATCAATTTTGTGTAAGCTGATAATGTCAATAATTTTCTGTTGTTGGTTGGTGATGAAATAACTTATCCGGATATTATTGTCCAATACAAACCTGTTTACTCTCATGATGATACTCTCGATTCATGTTTCCATTTATCAATTTGTTTCATAGTGGGTTTTTTCAGATTTTTCGGCGGGCTTGCAATAATACCGGCACCTTTTCTTTTCAGCCGTTTTACTCTTAACCTGGTTAAAAGTAAATGTTGATCCAGGGGGTCAAGCAGTGCGGCCTCCTTTGCAATTTCATGAATAACTTCTTTAGTTGCTTCCGGCATTTTGAAATGTTTTGACAAATTTAATTAAAAATCATGAGTTAAGATTTGGTAAATAAATTACTAAAACGGAAGAATACTTTAGCCTACTTTTTATATTTGATTTTTGTGAGCCTTACAAGTTGTTGGTGAGCCAGCCCACATTATCATCCGCATAAACACACAACAACGGCAATAGTGGTCTTCGGGCAATAGGGCTGCCAACCTTTGTGTTTTTTATTTCGCAAGCCCACTGCCGCCTTTGTTGTATATGCCGCCCGGGTAATGTGCGTGAGGGTACCAGCAGCACCGCTTTCTGATTACTTTTAATTCGTGTCAGCCTTATAAGTTGATGGTGAGCCAGCCCGCATTCTCATCCGCACAAACACACAACAACTGCTACAGTTGGCTTCGGGCTAAATCATTACCTCTGGTTATCTATTCTGGCGATTAAACATCCACCTCCCCAACCAAAAACACACTCCCGCAAACAATAATCAAATCATCGGCTCCGGCCTGTTGTTTTGCTGAAATGATTGCCTCGTTTGCGTCGTCAAAAGTAGTGCCCGATAAGCCAAATTCACCGGCTTTTATTTGAAGTTCAGCGGCTGATAGCGCCCTTGGTATATGTGCGTTGGTAAAATAGTAAATGGCATCTCTCGGGAGCAAGGATAATACTTTTGAAACCTCTTTATCCTTCACCATCCCAATCACAAAATGTACCTGCTTTTTTTGCGTTTGCTGAAAGTAATCAACCTGTTCCAACACCTGCCGGATGCCATCTTCATTGTGTGCCACGTCCAACACAACCATTGGCTTATCAGCTATCACATCCCACCTGCCCTGCAGACCGGTTAAATTTTTCACATTAGCCAGTGCGTATTTTTCTGCTTCATTAGGGATGGTAAAGCCTTGTTCCTTCAAAATAGCCTCCGCACATACCACCGTGCGTAAGTTCTTTGCCTGGTACAACCCGTTCAGATCGAGCAAAAAACTTTCTGTTACATGGTGGGCTATACTGGTTATATCACAATTTAATTGCCTGTTACCAGCCTTAATATTGTTTATTGCGTATTCCTCCTGCGCAAAATGAATGGGGGCATAACAGATAGTTGCTTTGTTTTCAAATACCGGCCTGGTTTCGTTGATATATTCCCCGATTACAACCGGGACTGATGGCTTGATAATCCCTGCTTTTTCATATGCGATTTTTTCCAACGTATCGCCTAAAATATTCATGTGGTCGTAACCAATATTGGTGATGACGGATAGAATAGGGGTTATGATATTGGTACTGTCCAGCCTGCCGCCAAGGCCTGTTTCAATTACCGTAATATCTACCTTTTGTTCAACAAAATAATCGAACGCCATGGCTACGGTTAATTCAAAAAAAGAAGGTTGTATGGCTTCCGATATTTTTTTGGTTCGTTCCACAAATTCAACTACAAAGGCTTCACTCACCATTTCGCCATTTATCTTAATCCGCTCCCTAAAGTCTTTTAAATGCGGTGAGGTGTACAATCCTGTTTTATATCCTGATTGTTGTAAGATGGCCGCCAGCATGTGACTTGTACTGCCCTTTCCATTGGTACCTGCAATATGAATGCTTTTGAATTTGGTCTGGGGGTTGTCCAGCGCATTGCATAATGCGATGGTATTGTGAAGATCTTCTTTATAAGCAATTGCACCAACCCTGCTAAACATCGGCAGTTGAGCGTACAAGTAGTGAATTGTTTCCTGGTATGTCATGGTAAAGTACATTGTTTACCAAAAAGTGTTGACGGCATATTTTGCATATTGTCGTCCAGTGTAACCAACGTTAAATTTTTATTGATACATTGAGAAATGATTATTCTGTCAAATGGGTCTCTATGATGATAGGGTAACCGGGCAACAGTAAATGTGTCTTCGGTTAAAACAGGTAATATCAGAAACCCATTGAATTCAACCTGTTTATTTATTTCGGTAAATGGTTTTTGAAGAACTATTTTATTCAAACTTATTTTAATGGCAATTTCCCAAAGTGTTGCAATACTAATATAATTGACTGAATCTTCTGCTTCGATAAGAGATTTTTACTTTAGCAGAAAGTTCTTTTGCATCTTTAATAAACCAAATGAAAGTATGGGTATCCAGCAGATTGTTCATTACTGCATATATTCTTTAAAGTCGCTAAGTGGTTCATCAAAATCAGTAGCCATTAAAAACAACCCTTTACCACTGCCTGCCTTTGCTTTGTTGCTAATTGTTCCTTTCTTAGTTTTTTTTCAATAGCATTCACAAAAGCTTCCACTTCCAATTTTTCCTTATCAGGAAGTGTCGAAATTTTTTGATATAAGAGGCTATTATCCATTTGATGTTATTTTACAAATGTATAAATTTAATTCTGCGCTCTGGATTAAAAATAACACGCATTTATTTTAATTCACATTAAAATTAAACTGCACTGTAACCGTGCTTTCATCATTTGATTTGTCAAACTGTACGTTTCTTAAGTATTGAATAATGGCATTGGCATAAGTCTGTGCCCTGGTGGTGGAGTTTTTACCAAACCCAATAAAGCTGCCCGTGCCGGATGGGGAAACCCTTACCGTAGCATATACGGTTGCTTTAGCCAAATCACCAGTAAAGGAATAATATTTAATAATTTTTCGGTTGCCGATTACCCTGGGGCCGCCGCTTCTGCCACCCGGGGTGTTGCCATAACTGTCTGGCTTACCTGATGGATCACCGGCATCACCTTTACCGCCCGGAGTATTGCCTTGGGAACGATAGCCATTGTCTTCTGTTGCGCCATTACCTGTGCCATTACCCGGTCCATTATAAGTGATTTTTGGCTTTTGTGGTTTAGGTGCAGGCGGTGCTACAACGGTGGAGGGGTTATTTGTTTTTACCGGCTTTGTAACCGGCTTTTCAGAGATGTTGTTTGTTTTTATTTTTGGTCTTTCAATCCTGGTAACTGGTGCTGCATCTTCTTCTGCGTTGTCGTCCGGTTCTATGCTTTTTGATGGTTCTTCTTTTGCAGCGGATGCTTTTTGTGGTTGCACTTCAGGTTCCTGCGCAGGTGCTCTTTGACCTTTTATTAGTGGTTGTTCTACACCGAATCCATCCTGGTTATTGCCGAGATTAATTTCCAGTAAATCCTGCGTTAGTATCGGGGGAGGGGATGGTATAAGTATCGGCCAGGTAATGATAAAGGCTAACATTAGTAATACACCACAGATAATAATAGTATAAGTAAATGCCTTTTTATTTTTTTCAGCTTCAAATGTTGCCTGCATAGTTACATTATAAGTCACATCAAAGTTATTTGATTAAATGCAAACGGTGCAATACCATGCCAAAATATATAGGAGCTGTTAAAGGTTTAACAATATACGACTGGTTTTTAACGGTAAAATGGTTAAACCTTGCCATCATGGGAATCAGGATTTAAAAAATATGTCGTAACCGAAACGAATAATGGTTCCGATAATTACCACCAGGAAAAATATTCGTATAAATGTGTTGCCTTTTAAAATAGCCAGCCTGGCACCTAACATGGATCCGGTAAAATTGCAGATGGCCATCGGGATAGCATACTGAAACAAAATATGGCCGCTGCCCCCAAAGAAAATAATGGACCCCAAATTAGTTGCCAGGTTTACAAACTTGGCGTGTGCACTCGCTTTAAGGAAATCAAAGCCCAGGGCACTGATAAAAAACAGCACCAAAAAGCTTCCTGCCCCAGGGCCTATAAATCCATCGTAAAACCCGATCACGAGTGCAAACAGGCCACCATACAACCATTCATTTTGTTGGCTGTGGTTTTTTAAGGATGCAATACCAAAATCCTTTTTAGAATAAGTATAAATGGCAACAATGATCAGCATTCCAAATATGATCGGCTTCATAAAAGCATTGCTTACCATTGAAACTGTTTTGGATCCGGCATACGCTGCTAACAGTGCAATGCCGCACATGATAGCTAATAATTTCCACCGTAGTTGTACAATGCGTGCATATTGAACAGCCGCAATGGAAGTGCCTAAAAATGAAGGTATTTTGGTGGTGCCTAATAATGTGGCTACCGGGTACTGCGGTAAGGTAATCAGAATGGCGGGTGTTTGTATCAATCCGCCTCCCCCCACAATAGCATCTATAAAACCTGCGGCAAAAGCAGCAATACATAAGATGAGCATTTCTGTCGTCATCACTTGTTGTAATTCCTTTCGCCAAATAATAAACTGCCGATGCGAACCATGTTGCTGCCTTCTTCCAAAGCAATGGTATAATCACCACTCATGCCCATACTTAAAATGGTTAAGTTGCCAAAAGCATCAAACAATGTTTTTAAATACTTAAATTCATTTCTTACCAAATCCTTATCGTCACTAAACGAAGCCATTCCCATCATACCGGCAATGTGTACATTTTTTAATTCCGGCAGGCTTTTTAATTCGTTCAATTCGGATTCATTAAAACCAAACTTCGTTTCCTCTTTGGCAATATGCACCTGTAAAAGGCAATCAATAACCCGGTTGTTTTTTAATCCCTGTTTATTGATCTCTTTTAATAAAGAAAAGCTATCTACGCCATGAATCAAATGCACAAAGGAAGCTATGTATTTTACTTTGTTGCTTTGCAGGTGGCCGATAAAATGCCAGCGGATATCTTTGGGCAACGCCCCTTCTTTTTCTACCAGTTCCTGTACATAATTTTCTCCAAAATCACGTTGGCCCAATTCGTATAATGCCTGGATGTCTTCAGCGGGTTTGGTTTTGGAAACAGCTATAAGAGTAGTATGCGTTTCATCTAATCCCGATTTTATTTTTTTATATGCTTCAATCTGTAATGCCATATTAAATAGAAATTTTTAGCCATGATAAATTTTGAATTTTTTTCATCAGGAAATAACAACTTGCCGCAGAAAATGGTATCAAAGCGGCGGGTGCCCAGCTAATTTTAAGCGCAATATAATGTACGCCAATTAGCAGGCCAATCATTACGAACTGCAAAATTACCTGTATAAATTTACCCGTCTGTTGCTTTACATTTGGCTGCCGGGTAAATGGCAAATAGTGATCGGAGAAATAAGCAGTTACCAGGAACAGCAAGATGCAATTGAAGAATCCTAAAACTATATCATCAACGATGGGAAGGCCCCAGATATAATATGCAAATGAAATCAGCGTAAAATACACCGGTACAAAAAACTTTATTAATAATACCTTCAATGTACCACTGATTAGCTCACCTGGTTTTGTTAAAGGTGAACTTTGATACACCCATGAAGCCGTGTAATTATCGTAAAAACTAACAATGCTTATGCCTGCTGATACACCCACAATGGGTAGGTATAGAAACCATAGAAATTGTTTAGTAGCCGGTAGTTGCTGCCAGGTATCAGTTATATTTCTGCCATTTTTAAAAATTATGATAAAAGCGAAAACTGCAATATATGCCAGGCTCGGATAAAACTGTATCATAAAGTTTTTATCTCTGCCGGTTACTTTCCAAACCATTTCAAATCCGGCAGTTTCTGTTTTAGTACTGCATACAAGTGCTGCCAGTTTTTCTGAAAGCCTCCCGTGTTTTCTATTGCCTACTAATTTTTTGTTGACAGATTGGGTAGCATTACCTAGCAGTGCCAATTTTTGGGAGAAGGAAGGCGCTAAATATTTAATCATAACCCAAACCGTAAAAAGTGGAATTGCAATGGTGCAGCCAATCATCAGCAAGTGGAGGGCATCAAAATTGAGTTGCTGTAAAGCTTCCAGCGAAACTGCCATCCATACGGGGGGAAGCAGGTACGAATACCAATGAAGGTTTAAACTGTAATTGTCTATATCAAAATTTATTAAACGTGGAATGATCTGTGTGCCTGCTGCAAAAAATATTGTCAAAAAAATTTGAAAATACCCTACGATGTCTTTTATTTTTTGTTCATTGCTAAAGCGTAGCATCAACCCATAAAGCAAGTAAGTAATAAATACGGCAAATGCAACCATTAAAAATGAAGTAAGCAGCAGGCCGGCACCCACAAGCCCTCCGTATTTTATAAAGGCAATTATGATAGGAGCAGTTGCCAATGCAATGGTGAATTGCAATAAGTACACTAATATGTGTACCACCCTCGCAACAAATAAGGTGCGGCTGTTTACAGGTTTGGGTAATATGATCTGTGCATCCGCAGTATCCAGCAATACGCTGCTAAAGTCTGTTACCAATGTCATCGCCATCATAAACAGCAAATAAGCATGCAGGTAAATCATGCCTAACAATAGTGAATTTAATGAATAGATAACAAATCCTATAAACAATCCCAATCCAAAATAAATGATGAGTGTCATTAACAATGGATTGCTATGCTCTTTCTGTTGCCTTTGTCTAAATCCTGCAGGGGTGCGCCGCCTGTCCATCAGTACCTTCGTTTCAGCAATAATTTTAAGTTTGTCAAAATTGATACCCTTCGTATAAAAAATTTGTACCAGGTGCAGTAATACATTTAAAATGATTTTATCCATTTTTGTTAACTGCTTAAAATGTGTATGAATTCTTTTGCCGTGATCGTATTTTGTTGATCGCCACCTGTAAGTGATGTAAAAATGTTTTCCAATGAACCCTGTTGTGCCTGTTGCTGCAGGCTATCAAAACTGCCATCCGCTATTACCTGGCCTTTATCTATGATTATTATCCGGTCGCTTATTTTTTCTACCACGTCCATTATGTGGGAGGAATAAAAAATTGTTTTGCCGCTTTGTTTTAGTTGAGAAAGAATTTCTTTTACCAGGATGACTGCGTTGGCATCAAGACCGCTCAAAGGCTCATCTAAAAAAATAACTTCGGGATTGTGTATGAGACCACTGATCAAAAGTACTTTTTGTTTCATCCCTTTGCTATAGGCATTCATTCTTGTTTCAGCCTTATCCGTCAATTCAAACAAGCGTAATAACTCACGGGATTTTTTACCGATCATTTCATCGGATAAGCCATATAATTTTCCAACAAAACGTAAATACTCTATAGCGCTTAGTACATCGTACAATGCAGCCTGTTCAGGTATATAACCAATTCGTTCTTTAATTTCAATAGCATGTTTGCGTACATCCAAACCGAATACGGTTACCTCTCCCTCAAAGTCATCTGTAATGCCACTGATTATTTTTATGGTGGTGCTTTTGCCTGCCCCGTTGGGCCCTATATAACCTACCACCTGGCCTGCAGCAATACTTAAATCAATACCTTTCAGCACATAGTTACCATTGAATTGCTTTTTAAGCATACTGGTTTTAATTACACTCATAATTGTAGTTGTAGGGTGGCAGATTTGCCGCTTTCGCAACGTAAAGTAAACACAAAAAAAGTGCAACCTTCAAAAGTAGTTTGCACTTCCTGTTTTCATTGCTTAAAAAGTATTAGTATGCTTCTTTCTCTATCCGCCACGGTGGACGGCAAGGATGGGCAGCTTTTTACTTCAATATACTCCTGCTAATCACAATCCGCTGCACCTCACTCGTACCTTCATATATCTGCGTAATCTTGGCATCTCTCATCATTCTTTCTACATGGTATTCTTTCACAAAACCATAGCCGCCGTGTATTTGCACTGCTTCCGTGGCGGTCCACATCGCGGTTTCCGATGCGTACACTTTTGCCATGCTGCCGCTAACAGTATAATCGAGGTGCTCGTCTTTTTCCCATGCCGCTTTCAGGCACAATAAACGGGCGCATTCTATTTTGGTAGCCATATCGGCCAGTTTAAACTGGATGATCTGGTGATGCATAATTTCCTTGCCAAAAGCCTTGCGTTGTTTGCTGTAAACCAACGATCTTTCATAAGCACCACTTGCAATGCCCAATGCCTGTGATGCGATGCCGATGCGGCCGCCGGCCAGTGTTTTCATGGCGAACTTAAACCCAAAGCCATCTTCACCAATGCGGTTTTCTTTGGGCACTTTCACATCGTTAAATAAAATGGTATGCGTATCACTTCCGCGAATGCCGAGCTTATTTTCCTTGGCGCCAACTACTACTCCCGGCCAGTTTTTTTCTACAATAAAAGCATTGATGCCACGGCTGCCCTTGCTTACATCCGTTTGTGCAATTACCAGGTAAACGCTGGCGCTGCTGCCATTGGTGATCCAATTTTTAGTACCGTTCAACAGATAATAATCTTCTTTGTCTTCGGCAGTCGTTTGTTGTGATGTGGCATCACTACCGGCTTCCGGCTCACTCAGCAGGAAAGCGCCGATATGCAGTTCGCCCTCTTTTTTACCCTGTGCCAGTGGTACCAGGTATTTTTGTTTCTGTTCTTCATTCCCATATTCCTGCAGGCCATAGCACACAAGGCTGTTGTTTACGCTCATGCATACACTCACGCTGGCATCTACCTTGCTTATTTCTTCCATCGCCAATACATAGCTGATCGTATCCATTCCACTACCGCCATATTCGGGTTTTACCATCATGCCCATAAAACCGAGGTCGGCCAATTTTTCGATTTGTTCCCGTGGAAATTTTTGTAACTCGTCTCTTTCAATTACGCCAGGCAGGCATTCCGTAACTGCAAAATCACGGGCCGCTTTTTGAATCATCAAATGTTCTTCAGAAAGTTGAAACTGCATAAACAAACGTTTTTTAATTAGGGTGCAAAAATAAGGTTTCAAAACTAATGGTTGTTAGTTTATTGGTTGTTTTTTGTTGATTGGCAGTAGTAGCATGAATAAACTTCGGTGGCGTCAGTCTATCCCGTGTTTTAACCGGGACTCCGTTCTACCGAAGTTCGATATTAAATTTTTTTACTTTGTAAATGAATCGAAAGTTTTAATAGCCGTTGTTCAAATTCCGGTGCCTTAAAAAATGATTATTTAATTCTTGCTAACTACTTTAGTATTGCTATATTTGATATCCCATGTATGCAATCGTAGATATAGAAACAACCGGTGGATATGCTTCCGCTTTCGGCATCACCGAAATAGCCATTTATATTCATAATGGCAAAAAAGTGGTGAAGCATTTTGAAACACTCATCAATCCACAGCAAAATATCCCCCGGTACATTACTGCATTAACCGGTATCGATAATTCGATGGTGGCTGATGCACCGGCTTTTGAAGAAGTGGCTGAAACCATATTTGAACTATTAAACGATAACATCTTTATTGCCCACAATGTAAACTTTGATTATTCTTTTATAAAGCATCATTTAAAAGCGGCGGGTTTTGAGTTAACAGCCAAAAAATTATGCACTGTACGCCTTGGGCGAAAAGTATTTCCCGGCCTGCCATCCTATAGCCTGGGTAATCTTTGCCGCTCATTGGAACTACCCATCGAAAACAGGCACCGGGCAGGCGGTGATGCAAAGGCTACCGTACAGTTATTTGAACATTACCTGGCCAACGGTGCTGACCTGCATATCGATCAGATGCTAAAAAAATCTTCTGGCGAACAATGGTTGCCCTTGCAGTTAACCAAGGCCGATATCCTGCATCTTCCTTCCGGTCCAGGCGTTTATTACTTTCAGGATATTAAGGATAAGATTATTTATGTAGGCAAGGCAATCAATATCAGGAAAAGGGTCAGTAGTCATTTTACACACAATGATGCCGATAGAAAGCGTCAGAATTTTTTGCGCACCATCTGCAAAGTAAGTTTTAAGGAATGTGCGACCGAACTGGAAGCAATTGTATTGGAAAGTACCGAGATAAAAAGGTTGTGGCCAAAGTATAATTACAGCCAGAAGCAACCGGCGCAAAAGTTTGCCCTGTATATGTTTGAAGATAACCGCGGCTATCTCCGTTTGGCCATTGATAAAAAGAAAAAAAATCTTTCGCAGTTATATAGTTTTAATTTGTTGCACGAAGGACTGGTGTTGCTAAATAAAATGGTGGAAGAATTTGAACTGCATAAAAAATTATGTTTTATTGACAAAACTCCCTTTACTGAAATCGAGTATGCATTGTTGGAGCCACCGCTTAACTACAATGAGAAAATTAAGAAGGCAATCCATGCATTGGAAAAACAATTGCCCACTTTTGCAGTAATGGATAACGGTTTAAAAAAAGAAGAAAAGCTTTGCCTGCTGATAGAAAGGGGAAGTTTTTGGGGTATGGGATATTTGCCCTCTAATACCGAGTTTACCTGCACAGCGGATTTAAAAAATCTCCTTGTTCCTTATGCAGATAATGATACCATTCGAAATAGTATTTATTCATTTGTTGAGTTAAATCCTGCAAAGAGAATTGCACTGGAACATTGATTTAAATTCAAATGTACTGTATAATGCGTAACATCAGTTCCAATAACACGTCGTAAGAATCGAAACATTATATCGCCTTGTACTTCTCTTTAAGAATTCCCTTAACTTATCTTTCCCTTTTTTGAATCTCTTTCGAACTGGATACAATGGTAAACGTGCCGGGCGAATGAATGTACTGGTAAAATATTGGTGAATATCTATTTTTAAAATCGGGATGTGAATTCTTACAATTTTTTATATCGAAGTACATTGCTAATTTCGCAACCCAAACAAAAAAATCATGTCTGAATTCGTACAACCAATAGCACAGAAGTTAAATATTAAATTACAGCAGGTAGAAGCTGTATTGAGCTTATTTGAAGAGGGCGCAACCATTCCCTTTATTGCACGTTACCGCAAGGATAAAACCGGTGCCCTGGATGAAGTGCAAATACAGCAGATACAGGATGAGGCCAAATTTTTAAAGGAGTTTACCGAACGTAAAACCTTTATTGAAAAGACCATTACCGAGCAGGGTAAAATGACTGGAGCCCTGCAAGAAAAAATCAATAAAACTAGCTCCATTGCAGCGCTCGAAGATATTTACCTGCCCTACAAACCCAAGCGCAAAACAAAAGCCCAAACCGCCAGGGAAAATGGGCTGGAACCTTTGGCCAATCTACTGCTGGCACAAGGTGAGATTGACCTGTACAACGAAGCGTTTAAATTTACCAACGACAAGGTAGCAGATACGGAGGCTGCTTTACAAGGCGCAAGGGATATTATTGCAGAACAAATTAATGAAGACGCCCAGGTAAGGGCCAAGCTTCGTAAACTGTTTGAAACAGAAGCCACCCTACAAAGTAAAGTGGTAACTGATAAAGAAACGGAAGGCATCAAGTATAAAGATTATTTTGACTTTTCTGAATTGATTTCCAAAACACCTTCTCACAGGATACTGGCGGTGCTGCGTGGGTTTTTGGAAGGTTATCTCAGGATCGCTATCTCACCTGCTGAAGAAGCTTCGCTTGAAATGATAGAAGACCTTTATGTGAAAGGGATGAACCGTTCCAGTGACCAAATCAGAAAAGCGGTGAAAGATGCTTACCGCAGATTATTGCAACCAAGCCTTGAAACTGAATTCAGAACGGCGCTAAAAGCAAAGGCGGACGAGGATGCCATCAATGTATTTGCTGAAAATTTACGCCAGTTATTATTGAGTTCGCCGTTGGGGAGCAAAAGGATACTGGCGATCGATCCTGGTTACCGTACCGGTTGCAAAGTGGTATGCCTGGATGAAAAAGGAGAACTGCAAAAAACGGATTTGATCTTTCCACATGAACACAACAGGGTAGCCGCGGAGGAAATAAAAATTAAAAATTTAGTTCAACAATATGGCATCGAAATCTTCGCCATTGGTGATGGTACAGCAGGAAGGGAAACAGAACAGTTTATTAAAAGACTGAATCTTGGATTGCCCGTATTTTTAGTGAATGAAGATGGTGCTTCTATTTATTCCGCTTCTGAAATTGCAAGGGAAGAATTCCCCAATGAAGATATTACTGTGCGTGGTGCTGTAAGTATCGGCAGAAGGTTGATGGATCCGTTGGCAGAGTTAGTAAAGCTTGACCCAAAAAGTATTGGTGTAGGCCAGTACCAGCACGATGTAAACCAGTTCAGGTTAAAAGAACGATTAGATGCAACAGTTATCAGTTGCGTGAATAATGTAGGCGTAAATTTAAATACAGCAAGCAAACATTTACTAAGTTATGTGAGTGGCATTGGAAGTACATTGGCAGATAACATCATTAAATTTCGCAACGAAATTGGCAGGTTTAGCAGTCGAAAGCAATTATTAAAAGTTCCCCGTTTGGGAGGCAAGGCTTATGAGCAATGTGCCGGGTTTTTACGCATCAAGGAAGGTGATGACCTGCTGGATCAAAGTGCCGTACACCCCGAAGCTTATCCTGTGGTGGAATCCATTGCAAAGGATCTTGGAATAGAAGTAAAGGCGCTGATTGGCCAGGAAGAACTATTGAAAAAAGTTGACGCCAAAAAATACGTTACAGAACAGGTTGGGGAGTTAACGATAAAAGATATACTCAACGAATTAAAAAAGCCGGGCCTTGATCCAAGAAGTGACGCACAGGCATTTGAGTTTGCTAATATTTACAGCATGGATGATGTAAAAGTGGGAATGGAAGTACCGGGTGTAGTAACCAATATCACCCGCTTTGGAGCCTTTATTGATATTGGTGTAAAGCAGGACGGGCTGGTGCATGTATCAGAAATTTCCCATACCTATATCACCGATCCGAATGAGGCATTAAAGCTCAATCAGAAAGTAAATGTAAAAGTGTTGGAAGTAGATACCGTACGCAAACGTATTGCATTATCCATCAAACAAACACTGGAAGCACCGGCGAGAAAACAATATAGCGGCAATCAACACAGCAGCAACCGGCACGGTGGTCAACCTGCAAATACAGCTAAAAAGCCCATTGCAGAATTACCGATGAATGATGCGCTGGCTGCGCTGAAACAAAAGTTTGGAAGATAAATACTGTTTACACTTAAAGGCGCATAAGGGGCGGAGGCACTAAGAATGGATTTGGCTTATCTTTTTAAACGTTGTAAACATTGCTGTAACATGAGTAGACAACGTTGATTTATAATTCGCCCGGCTATACATTTCCATCCAGCAATTCAATGAATTTTTTCCTTTCAATCATTGCTGCGCCCATACTTTCGAGGTGCGAAGTGTACACCTGGCAATCTATCAGCATTACCTGTTCTTTTTGCAACTGTTGAATATATTTGATGAAGGCAAACTTGCTGGCATTGCTTACTTTGCTAAACATGCTTTCACCGAAGAAAATTTTTCCTAGTCTTACGCCGTACAGTCCGCCAACCAGTTCTCCGTTTAGCCAGGCTTCTGCGCTGTGTGCATGGCCCAACTGGTGCAATTGCATATAGGCGTTTTGGACAGCGGGTGATATCCAGGTACCTTCCTGTTCTTTCCTTGGAGCTGTTTTACAGTTTTGTATTACCTGCGTAAAAGCCCGGTTGATGGTAAAGCGGAATTTGCCATTGTTCAATACGGTTTGCATGCTTTTGCTCACTTTCAGTTTATCAGGAAATAGTACAAATCTTGGATCGGGGCTCCACCATACAATGGGCTCATCCTCATTGTACCAGGGAAATATACCACTGCGGTACGCCAATAATAACCGCTCCGGGCTGAGGTTGCCGCCAAAGGCCAGGATGCCATCTTTGTTAGCCATTTCTACAGGAGGAAAAATTAATTCTTCGTTCAGCAAAATCATGTGTAAAGATAAAATTTGTTTTGAAGCGAATGGTGTATTTTGTAGGAACAGACCCTCTGTAGGAACAGGCCGCGGCCTGTTCCTACAATGCATACAGGTTGCACATTGGTATGCGGTACAAGAGAGTGACACAACGATAATGATATGAAAAACAAATGCCTGTTAAAAAAGAATTTAGACAGGTTGATATTGACCACAACAATTTTTGGTTAAACAAATGCCCGCCTCAGAAAAACATGCGTTTTAACTCGCAATCACTTCGATTGTAGCGCCGATACCCCGGTCGGTTATGGCATCGCACATGGGTTTTAACTGATCGTAGCTGCCTTCTTTAACTGCATATTTCCCCTTGCTGTCAATGATGATGGCGCACTGCTCCGCCTGTTCCTGTGAATGTCCGCAGACTTCAATAAGGGTTTCAATCACCCATTCAAAAGTATTTACATCGTCGTTCCATACAATGAGGGTACAGATTTCTTCAATGGCGGTAATGGTATCGCCTTCCTCCTTATATTTTGTATTGGTATGTGTTGCCATTTTGAAAAGAAACAAAATTAAACTGATTTTTTTAAAGCAAATGTAAGGGAAAGCAACATTTTAAAGATTATCATTGTCATTCATATATCAAAATGCAGGGTTTAGCGTTTATAGCATTACCTGGCGATTCAAATATGCTGCGATTAACCAAAAAAAAGAAAGAACTAACTGCACCACCTGCTAAACACCAGGCGGTTGTATTGCCTATCCATTCGCCCAACCGCAGCCTTGATTTTTTGGTGGAACTCATTGATACCATCCGGCCTGCAAAGCCAAAAGATATCCAACTGGCAGAGTTGCAGTTTAAGGCTTTGCTTTATCAGGTTAGCCAGGACAGAACCTCTCTTTTTGGCTTGCGAAAGGCACTACTGTCACAGTTTTTAAAAACGAATATTGTAATTGCCCTTACTGAAAATGGCATCCTAAGCAGTCGTGGCCTGGTGCAGGAATTGTTGGGCAAAATAAAACATAAAATACTTCCAGAATTACAGGCTCCGGATAATTTTTTATATGTGATTGATAAAATCTTTTATAAAAAAACAGATCATATTTGGGTAGAAGGAATTGACAAAGAATTGTGGATACAATTTTTTGAAGGATTGGGCATCCATATAAATTTAACAGAGCCCGCACTCATCGGGCAGTTGCAGCAGGCTTTGCAATTGCTTAGTTATCGTATTACCACGCTTGGCCTCGAAAAGGAAATCACCCAACGGTATGAGAATCCGGGTGACGCCATTTTTCCTTTTTTGGAACAAAACAGGCTGGTGATTGAATACATTTACCGGAGCAAGTCGGGCATGGATGAATTTTCGCAACGGATATTACTGGCAAATATTACTGAGGCGTTGCACAATTGTAATCAAAGTATTCAATGGATAAAAGAGCAGCGCATGGTATATGGAACCAGCCTGGCGCAAACTTACATTCTCACCAGGCTGCAGCAGCAGATAGACCGGCAGTTTATTATATTGGATGTATTGGATGCGGATAGCATCTTTAACACGGATCGGTTTGTAGACTATTTTAAAACGGTGGTACACAATGAAAACCGTAAAAATTCAGTGAAAGAATTTCTGAGTGAAAATACCAGTTATCTCGCCTACCAGATTGCCGAGCATGGGGGCAGAACAGGGGAGAAATTTATAACCACTACAAGCAAAGAATTCTGGCGGATGTTTCAAAGTGCAATTGGGGGAGGAATCATCATTTCTTTTATTGGAATCATTAAGAATTTGTTGGGTAAAATGGGGGTAGCTCCGTTTTGGCAGGGTTTTTTATACAGCACCAATTATTCGCTTGGATTTATATTAATACAAGATACCGGCTCTACTTTGGCCACCAAGCAACCAGCCTACACAGCCAACAACGTGGCGAGTTCTTTTGATGTGCAAAAGGTAGGGGAGGAACCGGATTTGAGAAACCTTGCCATCACTGTAGCTAAAGTAAGCAGAACACAACTGGCATCTTTTACAGGTAATTTAATAGTGGTTTTTCCATTAACCTATTTACTGGCCTGGCTCTTTTTCAGATCAACGGGTACGATGATTGCCTCCGGTGAGTATGCAGATAAATTATTGGTGGATCAGCAGCCCTTTCATTCCTTCGCATTATTATATGCCTGCTTTACCGGTTTCTTTCTGTTTTTAAGCGGTTTAATTGCAGGGTATGTAGAAAATTATGTAGTGTATGGAAAAATGGCTGATCGACTTCGGGGATTGTCGTCTTTTAAAAATAATTTCAGCGAAAAACGCAGGTATCGTATCATCCATTACCTGGAAAATAACCTCGGATCTTTAATTGGAAATATATCATTGGGATTCTTCCTGGGTATGGCCGGGTTTTTCGGTAAAACCTTTGGTCTTCCGTTTGATATCCGGCACATCACTATTTCCGCAGCCAATGCTGCTATTGGTTTTTTTGGATTAAATCACCAGGTGAGTGCAAAGGAAATATGGTACACTCTTTTTGGCGTAGGTTGTATCGGCTTTTTAAATTTTGCAGTTAGCTTTGGGCTGGCATTTTTAGTGGCGGTAAAAAGTCGCGGAATCCATTTAAGAGATTACACGTCATTTGCAGGTATATTATGGCGGTATATTAAAAAGTATCCCAGGGATTTTGTAAAGGCCCCATCGGAGAGAAGAGCAGAACAATTATCCTAAAAGGTAGAAAATGTTTTTAGAAAACAGCGGACCCTTCACTGATTCACAAACCGCCACTTCCGGCCACAGTAATCAAACAGCAACGACAAATTGGGATGCACCCCCAAAAAACTCCTGCCATTCTGATAAATTGAATAAGGACTACCTTTAAGCCTTATAACAATTCAATGGAAACACATTATCAACTTAGTAAAGAAGACGTTTTAAATCATTTAAAATCTTCTGTGGCCGGATTGAAAAACGAAGCAATTCCAGCTTTGGAACAGGAGTATGGAGAGAATGCGTTAGAGGAAGCCAAACAAAAAAGCAAGTTATCAATACTGCTTGCCCAGTTGAAGGATGTGATGATCCTGATACTGATTATTGCTGCGGTAGTTTCATTTATTGTTGGCGAGCATACCGATGCTTATGTAATTCTTGCTATCATTATTGCAAACGCATGGATGGGTTATTCGCAGGAATATAACGCAGAAAAATCGGTTAGGATGCTGCAAAAGATGGCAGCACAGTTTGCAACGGTGCTTCGCAACAACAATCCTGCTAAAATTGGAGCTGTCAAATTGGTTCCTGGAGATATTATTTTACTCGAAGCCGGTGATGTTGTTCCGGCGGATGCAAGGCTGATTGAAGTAAGTGCTTTTAAAACTGATGAGGCTTCTCTCACCGGGGAAAGTCATTCTGTTGAAAAGATAACAGCACTCATTAAGGCACAGAACCTTGTTCCCGGCGATCAGCACAATATGGTTTTTAAAGGAACATTGGTAAGTAATGGTTCCGCAAAAGCAGTGGTAACTACCATTGGTATGAAAACAGAGATCGGTAAAATAGCCGGTTTGCTGGAAGTGAAATCTCAAAAAACGCCGCTTCAAAAACGCCTGGCGGTTTTTAGTAAGCAATTAGCCGTTATAGTTATTCTAATTTGTATACTGGTATTTGGTATAGGATTATGGCGGGGAGAAGAGCCTTTTCAAATGTTTTTAACTGCACTTTCTTTGGCTGTTGCCGCCTTGCCTGAGGCCCTGCCTGCGGTGATTACGATCGCCCTTGCACAAGGGGCAGCCAGGATGGTAAAACAAAAAGCCCTGATGCGAAAATTACCTGCTGTGGAAACATTGGGTTCCGTTACTTATATCTGTAGTGATAAAACAGGAACGCTTACACAAAACATCATGACGGTGGAAAAGATGCAGGCTGCACCGGGTAAAGAAAATTTATTGAGCCATGCAATGATGCTGAATAATGAAGTGCGATTTACACAGGAAGATGGGTTACTGGGCGATTCCACTGAAACAGCATTGGTTAATTATGCTTTGGAGAGTGGGCATACAAAAGAAGAGTCAGACAAGCAATTTCCTCTTTTATCAAAGCTTCCTTTTGATTCAGAAAGGATGCGGATGAGTACCTTCCATCAACATGGTGACAAGTGGATATTGTTTGTAAAAGGTGCTCCCATAAAAGTAGTGGAATCCTTATCTGCAAAATATAAAGACCAGGTTGACGGCTGGCTGAATCAAAACAGGGAATGGGCTGCAGATGGCCTGAGGGTTTTATTTTTTGCATATAAGGTATTTGATGAGGAGCATGTTGAAATAAAATCGGATGCGGAAAAGGAACTTGATTTTTTAGGAATGACAGCGATGATAGACCCACCAAGAGAAGAAGTGATAGCAGCCATTCAACAATGCAAAACGGCAGGCATCAAAACAGTGATGATTACCGGCGACCAGCCACTTACGGCTACAGCCATTGCAGAGCGGTTGGGAATGATTGAAGCGGAGCATAAAGGCGTGAAGGCCGGGACCGACCTGGAAAAAATGTCGCCGGACGATTTTAAGGAAACCGTAAAAAACACGACCGTCTATGCAAGGGTATCTCCTGAACAAAAATTGAATATAGTAAAGGCCTTACAAACCAATGGAGAATTTGTAGCCATGACAGGGGATGGAGTGAATGATGCACCATCGTTAAAACAGGCGGATATTGGCATTGCGATGGGGATCACGGGTACGGACGTGTCAAAAGAAGCAGCAGATATGATTTTGCTGGATGATAATTTTGCTACTATTGTAAAAGCAGTAAGGGAAGGCAGAAGGATATATGAGAACATCCGGAAATTTATTTTGTATGTGCTGTCCTGCAACCTGGGCGAAATACTGATTATTTTCCTGGCTCCCATCATTGGTTTCGCTATGCCCCTGCTTCCGATCCATATACTTTGGATAAACCTGGTAACAGACGGGTTGCCCGGACTTGCATTGGTAGGTGAGCCTGCAGAAAAAGATATCATGAACCTGCCTCCCCGGCCACCAAAAGAAAATTTATTTGCCGGTGGACTGATCAGTAAAATATTACTCACGGGTGCCGTACTTACCATCGCAACCCTTTTGGTGCAGTGGTGGGCAGTAAACGAGGGCTACGATGTTAAAACGCAGCAATCGATGGTATTTACAACCCTTTGTTTTGTTCAACTGGGTAATGCCCTTTCGGTTCGCTCGGCTTATCATACTATGTTTACGAGGGAGATATTTGCGAACAGGGCTATGTGGGGAGCGATTGTGCTTACCATTGCATTACAACTATTACTATTGTATGTACCTTTTTTACAAACTATATTTAAAACAACGGCCTTAACAGGAAATATGATGGTAATTATTTTGGCCGTAACTGTTGTTTGTGTGTTTATTATAGAGTGCTTAAAGTTTCTCAGGAAAAGAAAAAAATGAATTTATAATTTGAGGAACATTTTAGAGGATAAGGAAAAAACCTGGAAATCCGGTACCTGAAATACTCAATGGCTTTTAAGAAAATAACGGATAAAAAATTTTGCAGAGATAATTATCCCCCTATCTTTGCAGTCCGAAATAAAAAAAGGGAGTTTAGCTCAGCTGGTTCAGAGCATCTGCCTTACAAGCAGAGGGTCGGCGGTTCGAACCCGTCAACTCCCACAAAGGCTTCACAGAAATGTGAGGCTTTTTTGTTGGCTAAGGTTTAATTAACTGGAGTCTCACTAAATGTTGAAATTCAATTGTCTTCAAGAATATTTGATTGAAATAGGCAAAGCCAATTTTTAATTTCAGGTTTTTTAATTCTAAAAAATTGACGTTGTTTGTCTTCTATGGAGTTCAAAGGAATCACATAAAAGCTAACCCTGTCATTGATATTCTCTTTTGCAAAATCATTCGCCTCTTTCTGAGAGTCAAAAAAGTAAACATCCTCCTTATCTATGAAATACAGCGATTGGTTATACGCTATCCAATGTTTGCCTTTTGATAATGCTATGTCGGCCAGGTCTAACACTTCATCTGATATGGAATGTCCGTTATTCATTTTAAATCGGGTAAAGCAGTTGCCCTTATAATTTTACTGTTTCCAACCTTCATAAATAAATGCCTGCCCCCGTTTTGTTCATTTATTTCAATTGCGAGGTATTTGGCATTGGGTATTGTAAACTTGTCCAGCGCTACCACTACCATGTTTTTGTTGCCGGCCTTTACCTGGCGGGTATTGCCTGCAATAAAAAGGGGCTTCAATTCATTTTGCTGTGTAGCAGTTCGCTTGCCCTTTCTTTTATCCCGGATATAAATGCGGAGAAAGTCAATGTCATAATCTATTGAACTTTTATTATTCAACCTCATTTGGTAGTAAATAGTTTTGCCCTTAATGTATATGCCTGTTGCGCTACTTGAAACATTCCAGTTGTGATCCTGCACTCCCTACCAGGTACGGTGATTATCCAATATCCCATTCGCATAGGTTTCAACTGCGTCATTCTTTAATGCAGGCACATTGTACACCAGTAATTCTGGGGTGGCGTCGTACTGTACCGGGAAAGAATAAATGCTTCCGTCCTTGGTGACCACACTTAGATTCGCGGGTTCAAAATTTTTAGTAGCAGCCGTCACCATTAAAATATGATCTGACTCCTTGATGGGTTGTACCAACAAAACTTTTGTTCCACTATCAACATGGCTAATGACAACGGGGAAAATTAAACTAGTCGTTTTGTCTGTTGTAACCTGGATAGTTTGCGCTCTGCTGCTAACCAATGCAAGGCACAAACTCGTTAGAACAATGAATTATTTCATGGTTTTAATTTTAAATGATGAGAAAAATTATTTTTCCTGGTTGTTGTCTTTAAGCAGAATTTTATAACCGGCTTAAACCTGTACTTTGATCAGTTTTCACTTTTTACTCAACTGTGTTTTTGCTGCTTCGATACCGGCAGAGGCTGCCTGTGCACCGATGGAAGGATCAAGACTGTTAAGCGCTACGGACTGCATTTTAAAAATGTAAAATAATTCCTGACTTCTGGTCAGGTCAGGTCAGGACAGTTGATAAAAATTTCATTTATACATTGTAAAAGTTTCAACTATTAACGAAGTGTTGTTTTAAATAAATCTTTCAGAAATTATTTTATTAGTCAACACAAAAAACTGTTCAACATTCAAAAAAACGATGTGCTTATTTTCCGCCAGAGATAAAGCTTTGCCTGATCTCCATTTTTTCAACTTTTATTATTTATTTCTTTTGCGCAGCAAAAAAATCACTTTTGAGGATACATTTATTTCAGAAAGAAAAAACTTAATGGAAGGGGGGTCTGTAATGGTAAAAGGTAGTATTGCCAGACCAACAAGCAAAATCATTGAACAGGTATGCTTTTTTTTGTGGGATAAAATCTTTGGCAACGTTGTCTTTTCAACCAATTCCTCGAGTAAAATTTCGAAAGCGGATGGTTTGCTGCTGAAAGTTTCGAAGTTGTAGGTGTATTTTCTGGTATTGGTGATTGTGTTTTAGATATTGTAACCGGTAGTTATTGACATGAAGTGCTATTATTTTGAATCGCCACTTAATAGGTCAGGCAAAAAGGATTAGTGAATGTTATGATGATTTCCCGCCTGATACAATGGATGTAAACGTTGATGGAAAAGGCTTCTGATAATAATGTGTTGTATGCTTCAATTCTATATAAATGGCCCTGACTCATTTGTTTTGTAACAGTAAACAACAATTCAAACAATAACTTAACTTAAAATGCGAAAGAAAGCTAATTTTAAATTTATTTCATTGAGCATCCTGTCGGGAGTGTTATTTCCAGTTGTGTTAACAACGGGCAGTTGCAACGTATCAAATAGGGGCCATCAGAATCGGCAGGGCTTTGTTAAAATATTTGATGGTAAAACGCTCAACGGCTGGGAAGGCGATCCCCAATACTGGAAAGTAGAAAATGGCAATTTAGTGGGAGAAATTACCCCGGCTACACTTTTAAAAACCAATTCGTTCATCATCTGGCGTGGTGGCAAACCATCCGACTTTGAATTAACCCTTGAATTTAAAATTACCCAAAGCGGGAATAGTGGTATTAATTATCGCAGTGTAGCCTTAAGCGATGTGCCACATGCATTAAAAGGATACCAGGCGGATATAGATGGCGCAAACCGCTACACGGGGCAAAACTATGAAGAACGTGCCCGGACAACCTTGGCGTATCCCGGTCAAAAAGTAATTGTAAAACAATTTGACAATACAAGCCAGCCGGTTTCTTTACAGGAGCATATTAAAAATAATGCATGGACCGAAACAACGGTTGCAGGGTTGTTAGGTGATGCTGATTCCCTGAAGTCTAAAATTAAAACTGAAGATTGGAATACTTGTCGCCTGGTAATAAAAGGCAATCGCCTGCAACACTATATTAATGGTATTTTAATGAGCGATGTTACGGATAATGATACCGTTAATGGCAAAACGGAGGGATTGCTGGGGGTGCAGGTACACGTCGGCCCCCCGATGAAAGTAGAATATCGAAACATTATGCTTAAGCAATAAGCTCCGGGACGGTCTTGGTATTTTTCTAAGGATTGAGTATTTTAGCAGCGGTGTTGTGTATGGATCGGGTATTTTCTTTTAAATGTCTTTTAGTGTAGCATTATTTGTTGTGTAGGTACATTTGTTTGGTAGAAAATAAAATCGGAGCAAAAGTATTCCATCGAACCAGTTCTTGAATAAAGCAAAACAAAAGCACCAGGCGATCCTACCGAAACTTACCAACGGTATTTGTTATTTACTATGATTAATACAACAACAACATATTTCAGGGAATCATTAAATTTAAATAAGAAAATTTTGTTTGGCTAAAAAAAATCTTTAAAACGTAATTGTACTATGAGTAAAAATTGGAATCAAAACTTTAGATTATTATTTGCGGTTATTCTTATATCGGTTGTTTCCTGTAAAAGCCCAAAAGAGCCTGCAATAACAACCTCATCAGATCCCAAAGTAGCTAATCTGAAGTTACCTGACGGGTTTCATGCCGAGCATTTATACAGCCCCGGCGAAAACGAACAAGGTTCCTGGGTTGCAATGACCTTTGATGACAAGGGAAGAATGATTGCATGTGATCAATATGGCAATTTATATCGGGTAACAATCCCTGCTGTGGGGGCAGATACAACTACATCAAAAGTAGAGGTACAAAAACTGGTAATTAATATACCCGGCGATACTACTAAAAATAGAACAAGGATGGGATTTGCCCATGGCTTGTTATATGCCTTTAATAGTCTGTACGTGATGATTAATGATGAAGGTGATTCAATCAATTCCAGTGTCAGCGGTCTTTACCGGCTTAAAGATACCAATGGGGACGATCAGTTTGATAAGGTAACTTTATTGAAATCATTGGATGGCAGAGGTGAACATGGGCCCCATAGTATAGTATTGTCGCCAGATAAAAAATCCATCTATGTTATTGCCGGGAATTTTACAAAAATCCCTAAGATGGATGTTTATAAATCCCCTCCTCCCGTTAGGGAAATTGACAATTTGCTGCCGTTGATCAGAGATCCTAATGGCCACGATAATACCGTTAATACACATGGTGGATGGATAGCCCATACTGATTCCACCGGATCACATTGGGAATTGATCAGTTCGGGATTTAGAAATCCTTTTGACCTTACTTTCAACGATGCAGGCGATATGTTCACGTATGATTCGGATATGGAGTGGGACTTCGGCCTTCCCTGGTATCGCCCCACCCGTATTTGCCAGGTAACCAGTGGTAGTGAATTTGGATGGCGTCCTGGAACAGATAAATGGTCACCGGCCTATCCTGATAATTTACCGCCTGTATTAAATGTTGGCCAGGGGTCTCCTACTAGTTTATTTAATGGGTTGAGCGCACACTTTCCGGAGAAATACCGTAAATCCTTATTTGCTTTTGACTGGAGTTTTGGAATTATCTATGCCATTCAACTCAACCCGGACGGAGCGTCCTACAAGGCTAACGGTGAAGAATTTGTTTCAGGTTCCCCTTTACCATTAACAGATGGTACAATCGGCCCCGATGGTTCGCTTTATTTTCTTACCGGTGGACGTAGGCTCGAATCCGATCTTTACCGGGTTTATTATGGAGATAACTCCCGGCACACAGAAAAGCTTGCTGTTACAGCACTCAATGAGGAACAAAAGATACTTAGAAAACTGGAAGAATATCATGGAAAACCAACAACCGGGGCCATTGATTTTGCCTGGCCTTATTTGAAACACAATGATAGGTTTATACGGTTCGCGGCAAGGATTGCAGTGGAGAATCAACCGGTAAGCCAATGGCAGGAGAAGGCACTGAATGAAAAAGATCCGGTGATATTAACGCAGGTTATGATAGCGCTTGCACGCCAGGGTAATACCAATTTGAAAGAAATGGCGCTGAAGGCGCTTATGAGCGCTAATTATTCCCTGCTTTCCGAACCACAACAGATTGATATCGTACGAGCTTTTGAACTCATTTTATCACGCATGGGTTTACCTGGCACTGAGGTAAAAGCACAGGTGGCTGCTTATCTTAGCCCCAATTATCCTGCCGCTACCAATGAGCTGAACCGGGAGCTGAGTAAGGTATTGGTTTATATTGAAGCGCCCAAGGCTGTAGAAAAAACCATCGCATTATTGGCTACTGCTAAAGATGATAATTCGGGACAGGCTTCAATTATGCAATCCTCCGACCTGATACTGCGAAACCCACAATACGGAATGGATATTGCCGGCGTGCTTGCCAAAATACCTCCTGCACAGCAAACCTATTATGCCACGGTATTAAGTAACAGTAAAACCGGGTGGGCACCCGCCCTGCAGGAGCAGTACTTCAAATGGTTTTATACCGCTTTCAGTTACAAAGGTGGCCATAGTTTTGTAGGCTTTATTGATAAAGCCAGGAAGAATGCGCTTATGAATGTTTCTAAAGATCGCTTCGCATATTATAATTCCATCTCTGGGGATTCTTTGCTTACCGGTTCCGGAATATATGTAACTGATGGGGTAGAGCAACCAAAAGGCCCTGGTAGAAGATGGAAAATAGAAGAAGCAATGGCAGTAGCTGATAGTGGCATTGCCAATCGCAATTTTGAAAAGGGAAAAGCAATGTATGCTACTTCACTTTGTTTATCCTGTCACACTATGCGGGGCGAAGGCGGAGTGGCCGGGCCCGACTTAACGCAACTGGGTACCCGCTTTTCTTACAAAGACATGCTTGAAGCGATTATTGAACCTAATAAAACGATTTCCGACCAATATGGCGCTACCGTTTTTTATTTGAAAGAAGGCAGTTCCATATTGGGAAGGGTGATTAGCCAGGACAATGATAAATACAGTATTTCCCAGAATCCATTTTCGCCACAAATAACCAGGGACATCCTGAAGAAAGATGTTTCACGCACAAGGGTTTCTGAGGTTTCCCCCATGCTTCCGGGCATGATTAACCGTTTAAATCCGGAAGAATTAAAAGACCTGTTGGCTTACCTCAAATCAGGCGCTGATAAGAATAATGACGTATTTAAACCCAAAAAGTAGCTATGGGTTGTGAGTCAACGGCCCACAACTTAAAAAGGAGAAAATTAATTTGAAAGATCAAAACTGGATAGAGAAAATATCAAATGCGGCACAATTAGGTGGCATAGAAACTTCCATTATTGACAATGGTGCAGGCAGGAGTACCCGTATTGCCTGGATAAATACGGGTACGGGGTTGCGCTATAAAATTGTTATCGACCGGGCTATGGATATTGCCGATGCATTTTATAATCAACATAGCCTTGCATGGCTGAGTCATTTAGGTATTCAGGCGCCTCAGCCATTTTCCAATAAGGGAATCGACTGGATTAAAACCTTTGGCGGGGGGTTGCTTGTTACGTGTGGCCTTGATCATATTGGTGGGCCTGAGTCGGATGAATATGGCGAACGTGGACTTCATGGCGCGGTAAGCAATATTCCTGCTGAAATAGTATCCATTATTCAGCCAGATCCTTTTTCCGGTAAAATGGATATGAGTATTACGGGCAGAATAAAACAAATGCAGCCAATGGGCATCCAGCTTGAATTAAAGCGGACCATTTCCGGAACGCTTGGGCAGGCATCTATCAGTATACACGATGAGGTGATCAATCGTGGCAATAGTCCCGCTCCGCACATGCTGCTGTATCATTTCAATTTCGGCTGGCCATTGGTAGATGAAGGAACTCAAATTATCTGGCAGGGCGAATGGCAACCACGGGAAACAGGTTACAATAATAGAATATTTAAGAAAGGGAATGACTTTCGCAGATGCCCTGCACCATTGGATGAGCATAGCGGGGCAGGGGAAGAGGCTGTTTATATTGATGCAACTGCAGACGATAATGGGCAATGTTTCTGTGGCCTGCATAACGCTAAAATAGGAATTGCAGTTGCCTTAAAGTTTCAGAAAAAACAATTGCCCTGGTTAACTAATTGGCAGCACTGGGGAAAAGGGGAATATGTAACAGGCCTCGAACCTGGAACTAATCCACCTGTCGGGCAGGCAAAAGCCAGGGAAAAGAATGAGCTGTTGTTCCTTCAACCAGGGCAAGCAAGGAGTTATGATTTAGGGATGGAAGTATTGAACAATGAAGAAAGCATACATGATTTTTTAACAAATAGTAAATACATTCACTAAAACATTGATTTAATGGAAAAAATAACGATTGCTGCAAAAGCCCTTGAACAGGGAAAAGGGATTTTGCGTTTGGCCCCCACCTGGGTTCCAAGATCTTTTTGTGTGCCAGGCAGAAGAATAAAATTACATCCGGATGATTATTATGTATTAGGTGGGAAACGCGGCGGCATTGACGAGCGATGGCTGTCTTCTACAACCCCGGCTAAAAATGGTCCCTTAACCGGAGAAAACGAAGGCCTGAGCGCTATTGTTTTTAATGATGGTTTAAAAGAAGAACAAATCCTCTTAAAAGATGCAGTGGATGAACTCAAAGGCGAACTGATAGGGGATCGGTTATGGAATGAACATAAAAGCTGGCCAATGTATTCCAAATTTTTCGACAATATGGGCCCGCTCCCACATCATATTCATCACAATGATGAAAAGGCTGCATTGATTGGCCAGATGGGCAAACCCGAAGCCTACTATTTTCCCCCGCAACTGAATAATCATGGCGGCGATTATCCATATACATTCATGGGTATTTCTGTGGGTACTACAAGAGCACAAATTCGCGAATGTCTTGTCAATTTCACCAAAGGCGATAACAAAATAACCAGTTATTCACAGGCTTACCGGCTCGACCCCGGTACTGGCTGGGATGTGCCCCCGGGGCTGCTTCACGCACCCGGCAGTATGTGTACCTATGAACCTCAAAAAGCTTCCGATGTTTTTGCCATGTACCAGTCACTGGTTAATGAAGCCATCATACCGGAGGAACTATTATGGAATGGTACTCCTGAAGAAAGTAAAGGTGATTTCGATGCACTGCTCGATGTAATTGACTGGGACCTGAACCTCGATCCTAATATGATGCAAAACCGCTTTATGGCCCCCAAACATGTTAGTTCCCTGGACGAAATGAAAGCGGGGGGATATATTGAAAACTGGATTTGCTACAAGTCCCATGCGTTCAGTGCAAAGGAACTTACTGTTTTTCCCGGGCAAACAGTCACCATAAAAGATAGCGCTGCTTACGGTATCATTGTAATGCAGGGGCATGGCAAAATGGGTGTATGGGATATTGAAACGCCGGCATTGATCCGTTACGGGCAGTTGACCAATGATGAATTTTTCATTAGTGAAAAAGCCGCATTGGAAGGAGTGAAGATTGTGAATTTATCTTCAACCGATCCGATTGTGATGCTTAAACATTTTGGTCCGGGAAATCCTGATATGATATTGTAAATAGTCATTTAAGTTTAAGCAGCGAATTCACACGGAAAAAAAGCGAAATGGCAAAATGGTTATTCAATAAAGAAAAGCTGGCATTGGTATTATTTGTATGGGTAATTGTAGCGTCAGCTTGTAATCAAACCAATTCTGACAAAGCATATCTAACCCTTAAAAAAAGTGCTCGTATTATTTTAGTTGGTAATAACCTTGGTTCCAGGATGATGAACTATGGCTATTTTGAGACAGAGTTGCAGCTACGCTACCCCGACAGTTTACTTTATATCCGAAACATGTGCGATGGTGGAAATACGCCAGGTTTCAGGCCACATTCGGGTCGGCCTTCACCATGGGCATTTCCCGGAGCTGAAAAATTTCAAACCGAACTGGCCAAAAGCCCTGAAAGTGAAGGATTTTATGAATCACCCGATCAATGGATTACCCGTCATAAGGCTGACATTATCATTGCCTTCTTTGGGTTCAATGAATCTTTTCAGGGAGAACCCGGCCTCGATAATTACAAAGCAGAACTTGATGCTTTTATCAAACATACTTTGCAACAAAAATACAATGGTGTTGGTGGACCTCAATTGGCCATCGTGTCACCTATTGCTTTTGAAAACCTTTCAAACAAATTCGATCTGCCTGACGGCAAAACCGAAAATAAAAACCTTGAGCTTTATGCAGATGCAATGAAGGAGATTGCAGCCAAAAATGAAGTACATTTTATTGATGCATTTTCACCCACAAACGACTGGTACGAAAACGCAACAACAGGTTTTACCATTGATGGTTCTCAGTTGACGGAAGCCGGTTATGCAAGGTTTGCACCCTTTTTAGCAGATGCCGTATTTGGAAAAAATACAATCAGGGCAGAAGCAAATCGCAAGTTGGTTCATGACGCGGTAATAGAAAAAAATTGGATGTGGCACAATGATATTAAAATCCCCAACGGAGTGCATGTTTTTGGCCGTCGTTACGATCCATTCGGGCCGGATAATTATCCTGCGGAACTTAAAAAAATCAGGGAAATGACAGCCATCAGGGATACTGCTATTTGGTTGGCTCTTAAAGGGGTTAAAAAGGATTTAGTAGCTGCTGACCAAAAGACTTCTCCACTCCCTGAAGTGAAAACCAATTACAACCCAGGCGAAAAAAAAGACGGAACCCTCAGATATCTTTATGGGCAAGAGGCTTTGGATAAATTCACCATGGCTCCGGGTTATAAAATCGAACTGTTTGCATCTGAAAGTGAGTTTCCTGATTTAGCAAATCCTGTTCAGATTTCATTTGATAATAAAGGAAGGCTTTGGGTAGCCGTAATGCCAACCTATCCGCATTGGAAGCCAGGTAATCCAAAGCCCAACGATAAATTAATTATCCTGGAGGATACCAATGCGGATGGAAGAGCAGATAAGGAAACCATATTTGCAGATGGCTTGCAACTGCCACTTGGCTTTGAGCTCGCACCTGAAGGTGTATATCTTTCGCAAGGCACCAACTTCGTACTTTTAAAAGATACAAATGGCGATGATAAAGCCGATTCTAAAGAAATATTATTAAGTGGGTTTGATGATCATGATACACATCATGCGCATCATGCTTATACTACCGATGCTTCGGGTGCCATTTACATGGGGCAGGGCGTTTTTCTTTTAAACGATATTGAAACTTCTTATGGGCCTATCCGGGGAACCAATGGTGGATTTTTTCGGTACGATGTCAACCGGCGTAAACTGGATCGAATCGCACAGTTGTCCATTCCCAATCCGTGGGGCATTGCTTTTGATGAATGGGGACAGGTTTTTTATGCCGAAACATCTGGGCCAGATGTTAGTTGGATGATGCCGGGAACGATAAAACCAAGATATGGCGAGTACACCCCAAAATCAGCCAGTTTGATTGAAGAATCGCAAAGGGTACGCCCTACTTCCGGACTTGAATTTGTTTCCAGCCGGCACTTTCCAGATAGCGTTCAGGGCGATATGCTTATCAATAATACGATTGGTTTTTTAGGAACAAAACAGCATACCATCTCTGATGATGGTACCGGATACAAAAGTAGGTTTCGTCAGAACCTTGTGCAATCGGCTGATTTAAATTTTCGACCGGTAGATCTTGAATTTGCTCCAGATGGTTCACTTTACGTGGCGGATTGGCATAACGTATTGATTGGTCATATGCAGCACAATGCAAGGGATCCACTTCGGGATCATAGTCATGGAAGAATTTATCGGATTACTTATCCTTCCAGGCCATTGGTTACACCGGCAAAAGTAGCAGGTGCCAATATTCAGGAGCTGATGGATAACTTAAAACTTCCCGAGTACCGCACCCGCTACAGGAGCCGCAGGGAAATAAGGGCACACTCAGCGGCGGAAGTTTTGCCTGTTCTTAAAAAATGGACTGAACAACTCGACAAATCTTCCCCCAATTATGAACACAACCTGCTGGAAGCTTTATGGGTGAGTTGGGGACTTAACAATGTTGATAAAAACCTGCTGCGACAATTGCTGCAGGCCATTGATTACAGGGTAAGGGCCGCCGCAGTGGAAGTACTGCGTTTTACGGGGCACCAGGTAGCTAACCAGGCAGATTTATTATTAAATGCAGCTAAAGATAATAATGGCCGCGTAAGACTTGAATCGATTGCTGCAGCCTCCTGGCTGGATAAAGATGCTGGCTTGCCCATTGTGTTGGAAGCCGGCAAAAAGCCACTGGATCAATGGATATCAAATGCATACCAAACAGCTGTAGCCTACCTTAACGGTCATGCTTTACCAGGTAAAAAAGAAGAAACTTTGAAAGACAAAGCTGGTGGAATTAAAGGTGAAATAATGGCAGAAGGGAAAAAGATTTTTATGAAAGACGGGTATTGTATTACCTGCCATCAAGCCGATGGGAAAGGACTGGAAGCAGCCGGGTTCCCCCCAATCGTCGCTTCCAATTGGGTTCTTGGTGATGAAGAACGGTTAATCAAACTTGTATTGAAAGGGGTTTATGGACCCATAGAAGTGAATGGTAAAAAATATCCCGGACAGGTTCCAATGACTCCATTTGGCGGCATGCTGAATGATGAAGAGGTAGCAGCTGTACTTACTTATGTCAGAAATTCTTTCGGAAACAATGCTGATGCCGTTTCTGCTGTAAAGGTGAAACAGGTTCGGGAAAAAATTAAAAATAAAGTGGGGTATTATACGGCAGATGAATTACTCAAAAAACATCCATTGGAGAAGCAATAAATTATTAATTACAAACCGTAATTTCGAAAAAGACAATTATGAGCCAATCTGTATAAAAACAATATGGCTTTACATGCGTCACACTTTTTTATTATAGAATACAATTCAGCAAAGTGCAGTAACGTAGCAATATCAGTAAATCCTTCAATCCATATAACGAATAGTCATGATTCTTTTTTATTTATGTGCATAATTTTTATCAGCCATTTTATTTACAATGAAAAAACTTAAATTTATAAAGCTCCTTTTATTATTATTTGTATTTATACAATTTCCCGGCACCAGTTGCGATAATAAATTGACAACAGCGGCGACAGTAAAACCGTTAGTAGTCTTTGTTACCGGCGATCATGAATACAGCGGGGAAGAAACCCTGCCGTTTATTGCAGATGAATTGGAAAAAAAATACGGTTTTCGTACTAAAGTATTGAAAGCTTTTCCGGATCATAATTCCGAAGAAAATATTCCTGGCCTGGAAGTATTAAAAGAAGCGGATGTGGTAGTATTTTACCTTCGGTGGAGAAGGCTTCCTGCCGGTCAGATTAAATACATTGAGGATTATCTTAAAACTGGTAAACCTGTTATCGGTTTTCGTACCACTACCCATGCTTTTAAGTATCCGCAAGGCGATCCGTTGGAGAAATGGAATGCCTTTGGCGAAATGGCATTTAATTCGCCCCCGGGTTGGGGAGGTAAGGCCGGTCATACACACTATGGTCATGAATCTTCAACAGAGGTTACCATCATTCCAGGAGCTGCAAAGGATCCAATTCTTACTGGAGTTGCCAATGATTTTCATACAAAATCCTGGCTATACCAGGTCTTGCCCGCTTATCCATCTAAAGGCTCAAAATCTTTATTGATGGGGCATTCTGTTAATCCCAATACAGCTAATGCATTTGATAACCCGGTCGCATGGACCGGAATAAACTCTTTTGGTGGAAAGTTTTTTATGACAACGATGGGCCATCCTGAAGATTTTGATGTTGAGCCTTTTCAGCACCTTGTAATAAATGCCATACATTGGGCCGCAGGAAAACCTGTGCCAAAAAAATGGTTAGGTAAAATGACTATTAACGTGTCTTATAGAACAAATTAATCAACAGTAATTTTAATAGATGAATTATGAATAAAATTGGTTTTAATACATTGGTATGGTCGGCATCAGTATCAGATGAATTGTTTCCGATAGTTGATAAATTGAAAGAAATCGGTTATGACGGCTTTGAATGCCTGATAGGTTCTCCTGATGAAGAAGCCTATCGCCGTTTAGGTGGCCATACAAAAAATATAGGTTTGGAAACGACCAGTGTTTTTGTGTTGGGAGCATCCGAAAACCCGGTTAGTCCCTCGGCTGAAATAAGAACAAAGAGCCTGGAACGGATTAAATGGGCCATTGATCGTGCGAACGACATGCAGGCAACAATCATTGCCGGACCATTTCATTCGGCACATGGAATTTTTTCGCATCAGCCGCCCCAGGATCTGGAATATGGTTGGAGCGGGGAAGTATTACATGCAGCAGGCGAATATGCTGCGCAGGCTGGAATTACACTTGCCCTTGAAGCAGTGAATCGCTTCGAGTGTTATTTGTGTAATACGATGGCGCAGCTAAGCAAGATGGTAAATGCAGCAAATCATCCTAATGTTAGAGCGATGTATGATACCCATCATGCCAACATTGAAGAGAAAAAAAACGGGGATGCTATCAGGCTGATAGCTCCAGTGTTATCGCACGTACACATCAGTGAAAACGACAGGGGAACTCCGGGTGATGGACATGTGCATTGGGACGAAACCTTTTCAACATTGGCAGAAATAAATTATAAAGGTTGGCTTACTGTTGAAGCCTTTTCCAGGAATGACCCTGATTTTGCTAATGCCATCAATGTATGGCGGGAATATTCAAAGCCATGGGATATGGCAACAAATGGATTAGCTTTTATTAAAGAACAATGTTTATTTCATGGGCTCAGTTAATGAATATCCAGCTACTATTCAGCTTTTTGAAGGGAATGGGTTTCCCGTCAAATCCTAACCTGGAATTGTAAGAAAAAGACCATTAAATTTGAAATCTTAATTGAACGATATGCAAAAAAACAATTACCCAAAGCTACACAATGCTACCTGGCCGGGCATTGTAGGGAAAGGCCCTGATTCGGAGCCTCCTATTTCTATTGATACATTGCTTGATCTTACCGTTGCCGCAGAATCTGACGGCGTTAAATTTGACGGTATCGATCTAGGCCTTTTTGAACCGCATTTTAATATCGATGAAACAGACGATGGCATAAAAAAATTGGCGGAGAGAGTTTCATCACTTAACCTGGATATTGGTAGTCTTGTTGCACCAATTTGGGGTGGGCCCGCAATGGGTAGCAAAGAGGACCGTGCAGTATTTGTCGACATGGTTCGCAGATCCTGCCGCTTTGGCCAAAAGCTTCGTGAATTGGGTGTTCGCCCCAATGGCATTATCCGTATTGATTCTGCCAGCAAACCAGAAGCATGGGCGCTTGATATGGTGAACAATACAAAAATAATTGCCGACACATTTAGAGAAGCCTGCGATGTGGCTGCCGACTATGGCGAAAAGCTCGCCGCGGAAGGGGAAATTTGCTGGGGCGGCATGCATAGCTGGAAAACGATGATTGATACATTGGAAGCTGTAGACCGCCCCAACATTGGCTTTCAGGCCGATATGGCCCATACACTTTTATACCTGTTGGGCTATAATCGCCCCGAAGACAGGATCCTTCCCGCCAACTTTGAATGGAGCGACCGTGAGGCATTGAATGAAGGACTAATAACATTGACGAATGCGCTTCGCCCATGGACACTTGACTTTCATGTAGCACAGAATGATGGCACGGTGCATGGAACCGGTTCGCATGATAAAACAGGGCGTCATTGTCTCGCAACCGACCCAAATGGAAAATTAGACATTGCGCATGATGCCGGTTACTGGCTGCGGGATGAAAATGGCAACCTTACCAAAGCATTTAAACATATTTGCTGGGATGGATGCATGTTTCCAAATGAAGTAATGACACAGCGAAAAACATGGAACGATATACTAGCTGCCATGGTAAAAGTGCGTGATGTGCATGGCTGGTATGAAGCGGAATAAACCAGATTAAATTTTGCGTGAGGGATAGAAGCGGAAAGCCCGCAGCCACGAGGAATGAGTGGCGAGGACTTGCATCCGCCTTAAGCGGACCGACCCCGTTCTGGGGGCACGCCCAAATAATTTGAATCAGTTATATTTTTCGCGGCAGAAAATGTTCAATGTATTTTTTGTACCTGGCTGCATTACTACTATTAGATTTGATTGCAGCTTGCCCCGCTTAAAGCGGTGGTCGCACTCTTGGACTGAGGTTTCATTATTCAACACATTTCTATCTATCAACCTTTTTATTGCAAAAACCTATGCCGCAGACAGTAATGAATTATCGCATATTTATTTTAAAAGAATACTAAACACATTTTAAAAATGGCAAATAAGAAAGAATTACGAATAGGTTTAATAGGGTGTGGATTTATGGGCAGAACACATTCTAACGGCTATAAAAGAGTAGGCGATTTTTTTCCTGAACTGGCCTATGCACCGGTATTGAAAGCAGCTTGCAGCCGCAGTGAAAACAAGGTGCGTTCCTTTGCAGATCAATGGGGCTTTGAAACCATTGAAACAGATTGGAAGGCAATGATTGCACGGGCAGATATTGATGCAATAGATATTTGCACACCCAATGATACGCATGCAGAAATTGCTATTGCCGCCGCCGCTGCCGGAAAAATGATCTTGTGCGAAAAACCACTTGCCCGTAATAATGCAGAAGCGCAGTTGATGGTAGATGCTGTTGAAAAGGCGGGTGTAAAAAATACGGTTTGGTATAACTACCGGCGCTTACCTGCGGTAACACTTGCCAAACAGATTATTGATTCGGGCAAGCTGGGGAAAATATATCACTATCGTGCAAATTTTCTACAGGATTGGACCATTAATGCTGATCTTCCACAGGGAGGCGAAGGGCTATGGCGTATGGACGCAGATGTAGCAGGGTCGGGCGTTACAGGAGATTTATTGGCACATTGCATTGATACCGCCATGTGGCTGAACGGTGCCATTGCAGATGTATCTGCCATGACAGAAACTTTCGTTAAAGAACGTGTTCACCAGCTTACGGGAAAATTGCAAAAGGTGAGTATTGATGATGCCTGTATTTTTCATTGTCATTTTGAAAATGGCTCATTGGGTTTATTTGAATCAACCCGTTATGCAAGAGGGCATAAAGCCTTGTACACATTTGAAATAAACGGCGCCAATGCCTCTATTCGCTGGGACCTTCATGACCTTAACCGGCTGGA
>Ga0209181_10001274_pt1 | contig 44778 bp, 32 predicted proteins | sample MAT05_FD_187208 | JGI IMG/M metagenome (GOLD analysis project Ga0209181, IMG submission 187208) | Freshwater microbial communities from Lake Fryxell liftoff mats and glacier meltwater in Antarctica - MAT-05 (SPAdes) (version 2) | ecosystem: Environmental > Aquatic > Freshwater > Ice > Liftoff... | reverse complement strand
CGTGCTCTTGGCGCTGGCGCTGCCGCTCAGCGCCGCTTGCGACTTCGGCGTCCGCCTCTCCGGCTCGCCTCCGACGGCAAAGGGTACGGCCTCGGGCAAGAGCCGGGGCGCGACGTCGGGCGTGGCAGTCGTCGACCCGATCGGCGAGCGGCCTCGCTTGGGGGCGCCCAAGCCGTTCGAACCGACGCCCCCGCAAGTCTTTCAGACCCAGTCTGGCCTGACAGTCTGGCTCGTCGAGCGCCCCGATTTGCCGATCGTGTCTGCCTCGCTGGTGATCCCGTATGGCTCTGCCGTCGACCCGGAAGACAAGCCCGGAGCGATGGCGCTGCTCGCCGACATGCTCGATGAAGGCGCTGGGAAGCGCTCTGCGCTCGAGCTGTCGGAGCTCGTCGCGTCCGCGGGTGCCACGCTCGGCATCAGCGCTGGCCTCGATGGCAGCAGCGCCACCTTGGTCTCGCTGCGCAGTAAGTTCGACGTGACGTTCGAAGTGTTGGCAGACGTCGCGGCGCGCCCGCGTCTCGAGCAGAAAGACTTCACGCGCGTGAAGAAGCTCTGGAAGAACACGCTCAAGAAGCGCGCTGACGACCCGATGGCAGTTGGCTCGGTGGTGGCATCAGCGCTGCTCTATGGATCCAAGGCACCTTACGGGCATCCGTCCCTCGGGCTCGCATCCCAAGCCGACGCCGTCGACCTCGGCACCCTGAAGGCTGCCTACAAGAAATCGTGGCGGCCTGACCGAGCGACGCTGGTCGTGGCGGGACAAATCACCAAGAAGGAGCTGCAAGCGTTGATCGAGAAACACCTCGGCAGCTGGAAGCCCGAGGGCGACGCGTTCGCTTCACCCAAGCTCGGTGCCGTGCTGCTCGAACGGCCCAAAGTCGTACTCATCGATCGACCGAAGGCTGTGCAGACCGTGATCATGATCACCCGCGACGGCGTCTCCGCCAGCGACGAACGTGCACCTGGGCTGTCGCTCGTCAACGACGCGCTCGGCGGGTCGTTCACCTCGCGGCTCAACTCGAACCTCCGCGAAGAGAAGGGCTGGACCTACGGCGTGGGGTCTTCGTTCAGCGCTACTCGAGGGCAGGGCGTCTTTTCGGTGCGCACCAGCGTCGACGCGAATTTCACCGGTGCCGCAGTCAAAGAGATATTGCGCGAGCTGGACAAGATGAGCACCGACGGGCTCTCCGAAGAAGAGGTGGGCAAAGTCAAAGCGCAAGACCGCGGCAACTTGGTCGAGACGTACGAGACTGTCACAGGCACCGCAGGTAGGCTCGGGCAGTTGGTGAGCGCCGGCCTGCCGCCGAGCTTCGACGCTTCCGCCTCACGTCTGCGCCAAGCATCGACCCAGGCCGATCTCGCGCGTCTCGCGAAGGAGCATGTGGACCCAGGCACCGCGACCATCATTTTGGTGGGTGACCGGACGCTGATCGAAAAACAAATGAGGGACGCTGGCGTCCCAGCACCCGTGGCTTACGGAGCGGAAGGCCAGCGTCTGGACAAGAAGTAGCGGCTTCGCTGCCGCTAAATGGGCGAGCATGATCTCGACGGGGGTGTCACCAGCTGCAGCGCGAAAGGCTTCAGGCCTGTGGCCCTGTGGCCGAGAATCACGCTCCCTGATCAGGGCTGGAAGACGGCCGGGTTGGTCGGCATGCCTTCGTAGATTGTGTCGTTGGCGGCCCAGAAGACCACGCTGCCGTTGAGTTCACCGTCGAGCCAAACCTCGATCTGAACCGGGTCATCCGTGAAGGTCGAGAACGAGATGCCGTCGGTGTCGAAATCGGTGTCGAAGCCGGCCTGAAGCACGTCGAAGTCCTCTTCCACGAAGTCGCCGTCCTCGAGGTCGATGTCGTCGCGAAGACTCACGCCATCGGCGCTGACGAAGATATCGTACGTGCAGGAGAAGCCGCTGAACTCGGTGTCGCACGTGGCCCACACGTTCCAGTCGCCACCCCCGAGGTACTCGACGAAGACGCCCACACCCTCACCGGGGTCGGCCTCGAGGGTCTCGCCTGCGTCGATGGGAACGGTCTGGATCTCCGGATCTTCGATGATGATCTCTTCGTCCTCGTAGTGGCCGTCGTCATCATCCACGACGATGCAGCCGGTGGACGCGGAGAGCAGCAGCGGCAGCCCAGCGAGAACAGCGGTCCACAGGGGGCGTGCACGATTGTTCACAGACGACTCGGACGACATAAGAAGATCTCCTTGAGTGAGCGAAAGCATTCAGTGCAAGTAGCGGCCCAGGCTAGCGACCGCGACGACCGCCGCGCCCACCCTTGGAGGACGGAGCGGATTTGGGAGCGGCTTTGGGAGCCGAGCGGCTGGGGCCAGAAGAGGTAGACGGGCCGGAGGGCGCGGACGACCGTGAGGGGGAGTCCACCGAGTGAGACCGCGACGGCGTCGAAGATTCCGTCGATGAGCCGCTGTTTGTTCGCTTGGAACGTGAGGCTTTCGGTGAGCCGGTGGAGGTCGAGGGATCTGCTGACGGAGCGCTTCGCCGCGAAGAGCTGCCGGCCCTGGGCGTGCGCGTGTCGGGAGTGCCCGAGCTGCGCGATGAGGGATTGGCCTCGAATGAGCCTTTGTCGCGTGAGCGGCTCGAGCGACCCTCTGTGCGCGGCGAGCGGCTATCGGAACGCCGCGACTCGGCGGCGCTCTTGCCGGACCGTCCCTCGAAGGTGCCTGCCTGTTTGCTCGGGCTCGGCTTGGGCCTGGACGCCTCGAATTTGGCGCGTTGCGTTTGCACTGACGGGGCTGCGAACCCGATGGCGTTGCTGCGCTTGTTGTCGGGGCTGGCCGACTTCATCTTCGCGGAGCTCTCTTTGGACTTCTTGATGGCGTCGGGCTTCGAGAACGCGAGCGCCTTTGCGTCGCCTTTGGAGCGGGTCTTGGGGGCGTCTGCGCTCTTCACGCCAGCTTCATCGAGCGAAGGCGCGGCAGGCTTTCGGACGCTGCCTTTTGTGGGGTTTGCCTCGTGATACGGGCGCGTCGACTTTGCAGCGCGCGAGACGTCTGCCTTGTCTCGGTATACCTGCGTGTGCACGTGATGATGGAAGACGTGCACGGTCGGAACGAAGCTGTAAGCCGCGTGAAAGTGATGGTGGTGGTAGTAAGCGATGCCGCCGGACCAATAGTACCAGGGGGGCAGGGGCGCCCAACCGATGTAGCCGTCAGCGCCGGTGCGCCAGGTCACCCATGCGGGCGCGTAGACACGGCCTGGCACCCAGGCCCAACCGAGATCGCCCGCCCACACCCAGCGACCGTAGTGAAAAGGGATGGCTCCCCACTCGTAGTCGCTAGACCACAGCCAGTCTCCACCGTCGGTTAGCTCCCAGTGGCCGGAGCTCACGTACGGCGAAAAGTCGCTGCCTACGACATGCGATGCAGGCACCCAGACAAGACCATGACCGTTCGTCTCCACCCAGCTTCCGTAGGGTGACAGACGGTCGCGAAAGACAACGACGGCGCTTGCGTCGGTATCGGCGATTTCGCCCTCGGCAAACTCTTCTTCCTGGACCGGTTGATCGTCGGCTTCTTCTGCCTCGTCGTCATCTTGCGCGAAGGCAAGCGACGCGGGCGCTGCGATCGCGAAGGCCAACACAGCCATCAAGGGAAAGCGGGTGAATCGGCTGAGGTTCCAAGGTCGCATGAGGCTCATGATGAATCTTCCTTCGGGACTCGACCAGTGGCGCGCCCGACGGTCGCGGAAATGGTTGGCTAAGCAAGGGTCGTGCCGTGATGGGCAGCGGGGCGGTTGCTATGAAGCTCAGACGAGCCGAGCGCTCGATTTCAAATACGAAGCGCGTCGATTTTGCTTCTGCCCCAAATGACAGCAGCAAGCTTGCGACGCAGCGCCAAAGCGATGGGTGATAGCGTGAAGCTGTGCGCGTTCGCGGTTTTGCAGAGCTCACTTACGGAGACAGCGCTCGTCTGAGCTTTGCCAGGGCCTGTGAGCGGGCGCCCGTCGACATTACGCTCGACCACGCTCACGCGTGGGTGGTGGACGATCGCCGTATCTCGTTCGCCATCGATCTCGAGTTGGGGCAGGCCGAGCTCTCTGCGCACCGGCTGTTGCTCGAAGACCTCGCGAAAGAAGCAACCGGGGGCGAAGCCTACCTCGATGCCGAGGGGCAGGAGCGTTGGTCACTGGTCGCCGGCCACGTGCAGAGTGGGGTACCCATCGGCAGGAGCTCGGGAGCCGCAGCGCTCGACGATCCGCCGATCGACCTCACCACGATCCGCGCGAACAAGGCGTGACGACGGTGCCAGTTTGTCGCTCGAGCTGCCGCCCTCTGCACGCAACGAGACAAGCTGTCAGCCTCCCACGCGCAGTCTTCGCGAGATCATCGCGACGCCGCGTTCGCTTCGGGATTTGCCGCGCGGCACAGGCTGTGCGTAAAGCGACCCCACCCATGCGCGCGCTCGTCGTCCGCCTCCTCGTCGTTTTCGTGGCCCTTCTCTGGGCGCCGTCGGCGATGGCTCAGATCACTGCTTTGACGCTCGATCGTGACGGGGAGCCACACAAGTCCGGCTTTCAAAATCACATCAGTCGTGCCGACTGCGAGGCCAACGAGAACTTCGAGTTCACGATGAGCGTGACCGCGCCGTCGGACTTCAATCGGATCGAGCTGTGGATCAGCGAGGGAGCCGATTGCAGTCTCCCAGACGAGCGAGGTTCGAACGGCCTGTGCAACGAGGTCTCACTCGATGCGTTGCCCGCAACGACGGTGATCATGGACATCGACGCGAAGGATATCGCCGACGCTGTCGATGGAATCGACGAGTGTGACGACACCGGCGGCGATTCGAGCTCCCACGTGACCGAGCTCTACTTCCTACTGATCCGGGATGGCGTGGGTGCCGACGAGCCCATCCCGGCGGGCGAGTTCTATCAGTTCCTCGACACGCAGGTCGATCTGCTCGGACCCGCACCGCCGACTTTGCAAACGGTTGAAGCCATCGACACCGGCGTAGCGATCACCATCGACGGCACGTTCAACGGCGATGCAGTCAGCTATCAGGCGTACTGCGACCCCATCATCACGGGCGAGGGGGCGGGCGGTGGCGGGGCGGGTGGCGGCAGTGACACGGCAGCCAAGCCGCAAGGACCGATCGGCGGCGGCGTTGTTGGCGGCGGCGTTGTTGGCGGCGGCGTTGTTGGCGGCGGCGTTGTTGGTGGAGCAGCCGGCACAGGCGGAGCCGGAGGCACTGGCGGAGCTTCAGGCACCGCGGGAGGCGGAGGTACTGCGACCACGGGCGGCTCCACTGGGGACGGCGGCAGCGGTGGCGGCGCATCGTCAGAGTGCATCAGCACCGTGCTGGTAGCTGGGGAGCAGCCCCCTTCGGCGAACGCTTGCGGCTCCCCGTTGAGCGGCACTGGCAGTGCGATCACCGTGACGGGCGCTGTCAACGACACCAACTACGCGGTCGGCGTGGCGGGTGTGGACGATCTCGACAACCCCGGTGCGCTGTCGACGTTGCTGTGCGCGACGCCGAAAGAGACAATCAGCTTTTTCGACGCCTACAACAGCGCGGGCGGTCAGGGCGGCTGTATCGGCGGCTGCGCGGTCGCGCCGAGCGAGCACACGGGCAGCGCGATCGGGCTGGCTGCGCTCGCTGGGGTTTTGCTGCTGCGCCGTCGACGAACGGCGGCGGTTGGCCGTGCCTGGTTGGGTTTGTTCGCGGCGCTCGCGTTCGTTCTGCCGAGCTTCGCGAGCGCGCAATCGAGCATCGACGACAACAATTGGCGTCATCGTCATCGACCCGAGCCGCCGCCTGCCGATGTCGACTTCGCATTCGAAGTGCGCTTCGCGCCCTACTGGCCGCACGTCGACGACGAGCCAGGCCTCACTGGCGCGCCCTACGAGGCGACCTTCGGGAATGATGCCCAGTTCTATTTCGGGCTCGAGTTCGACTACATGCCGATCCGCATTCCATATGTCGGCACGCTCGGTGCGGGCGTGGGGTGGGGCTACACCTGGGCAAGCGCACCTGCCGACTACCTGGACTGTCCTGGAGAATCAAAGCCAGGTGATGTGGAGTGCGAATCCAGCGACGAAACTTCGCTCGACATCATGCCGATGCACGCGTCGGTGGTGCTTCGTGCCGACGAGCTGATGCGCCGCACTGGCGTGCCCATCGTGCCTTACGGGAAGTTCGGCTTCGGCTGGGCGTACTGGAGCACCTCCACGGCCGCTGGCGTCAGCGAGATCGCAGTCGAGGGTGAGAGCGAAAACCTGTTCGGCCAAGACGTCACCATCGGCCTGCACATCGCCCTCGGGGCGGCGCTCGCCCTCAACTGGATCGATGCGCGATCTGCCGGCTCGCTACGCGAGTCGACTGGCATCGCGCACATGTACCTGATGGCCGAGTGGATGAACGCGATGCTGAACGGCTTTGGCGGCGGTCAGATGTACGTCGGTACGTCGACTTTCGTGACCGGCCTCGCCGCAGACTTCTAGGGGGCGCCGACGCGGTCCGTGTTCGGAGAGCAGAGCTCAGTCGGATACTTCCGGCGGCTCTTCACCGCCGATGACTTTTGTGTCGAAGCGGCCCTTGTTGCCCCTCGGCGCGCTGCCCTGCGACGCCTGACTCGGGCCCTGCGACGAAGGCGCCATCACGCCGGCCTCGAGCGCCTTTTTGGTCTCCGCTAGCGGCGCTCCTTGGATCTTCAACGCGACGCTGGCCGGCTTGCCATCGCGCTCGAAAGCGAAGCGGATCTCGCTCGCTTCGGCGACTGCGAGCCACACGTTCCACAGATCGTCCGGCTTCTCGATGATGGTGCCATTCACTTCGGTGATCACGTCGCCAGGCTGCAGGCCAGATCCGTCCCAGTCGGCTGGAAAGGCCGTCAGCCGCCAGCCGATGAACTTGTTCTGCTTGAGGACCTCTTCTGCCTGGATGCGATTGAGCAGCCAGCCAGGCCCACGCATCAGCGCGCCGTCGATGTCTTGGCGCGCCACCACGCCAGGCGGTAGCGCTTCTTTCTTGGGAGAGGCCGCAGGCTCGTCGAGCTTCTTCTGTGCCGCCGCATCTTCGGGGAAGACCGGTTCTTTCTTGTCGGCGCACGCAGCCGCGAACAGACCCACGCCAATCAGACCGAGCTTTAGCCAGCGAAGAGAGCGCATGCGGATCCTCTATGACAGAGAAGCGTGTTCCGACAAGAATTCAACCGGAGGCTGAATCAACAAGCGAGCTCGTTCGCGGCAGCGTTCCCGCAGATCACCGGGTCGCGGCGAGCCTGGCGCTGCAGGGTGACTGTTACGGCTCTGAGGTCGACCCTCATGAGGCCCGCGCTCGGCACCGAAAATGATTGCAGTTACTAGCAGTTGGCCAGCCAAACTTGATCTCTTGTGCGAAACCTTCAGAGACGGGCGCGAGTGGTCGATTGGCTGAGCCCGAGCCTTCCGAGGCCGAGCAGCTGGCGCGGGCCGACCGGTACGCCGACCTCGCGCTCGGTTGGGTGGCTGCGGGCGCGGCGATCGTGGGGGGCTGCTGTGGCACCTCGCCCGCGCATATCGAAGCGATCGCCGGTCGCTCGGTCACGTAAGGGCTGCTCGCAGTCACAGGGTCTTCGTTCCCGGACCTTGATTGGAGGAGATCTCATGCGACGCCTGCTCATCGCCCTCGGTATTTCGGCTTCTGTGATTGGTTGTGCGCCGAGTGTGCCGACGCCCACCGCGCCTGGCTCGGGAAGCAACGTGGTCGCGGGTGACGGCAACGTCGCGCTGCCCGACGGACCCAAGGCCAACGGCCCGTGGGTCGGCGCGGCAGCCGCCAACGACGCGTTCGTCTCCGGCATGCAAGAGACCTTCGTTGCTGTGTGGGTCGATGTGCCCAACGTCACGAGCAACCAGTCGCAAGCCCCCGCGGCCGTGTCCCTCGTGATCGACACCTCCGGCTCGATGAGCGGCGACAAAATCAAACACGCTCGTGAGGGCGCCGTGCGCTTGGTCGAGAGCTTGCGCGATGGCGACATCGTCTCGGTGCATTCCTTCAGCGACGCCGCCCAAGAGCGCGTAGCCCCGACTCGGCTCGACGCTCGCTCGCGCCAGCAGATCGCTGGCGTGATCGCAGAGCTGCGGGCCGAGGGCGGCACCAACTTGTTCGAGGGTGTGCGCGCAGCCGGCATGGCCGCGATGGCCGCGCCTGCGACGCACTCGATTCGTCGCGTGGTCCTCATCTCCGACGGCAACGCGACCGTCGGCAATACCTCCACCGACATGATCGCCATGCTGGGTGAGCGGGCGGCGGATCGCTCGGTGCAGATCACGTCGATCGGTGTCGGTCTCGGTTACAACGAGCACGCGCTCAACCAGCTTTCGATTCGCTCGAGCGGGCGCCTCTACCACCTGACCGAGTCGCGTGACCTGCCGGAGATCGTGCAATCGGAGATCGCTCTCTTGAAGTCCACACGCGCTGCGAACGCCCGAATCGCAGTCGTGCCTGCGCCCGGCGTGACGCTCATCTCGGTCGACGGTGCTCGCGGCATCAACAACGGCGGCACCATCGAGATCCCGCTCGGCTCGATGTTCGCTGGCCAACACCGAGAGTTCATCGTGCGCGCTCGGCTCAACGCGCCGACCGAGGGCAGCCATCCGATCGCCAGCGTTCGCTTGCAGTTCGCCGATCCGACCGAAGGCAACCTGGAGCGCATCCAAGAAACGGTAGCCCGCTTCGACGTCGTCGGTGACGCAGCCGTCGCCCGCTCGCGCAAGAACATGAAGGCGCAGGGCGTGTTCGCGATGCTCGACGCCAGCCGCACGACTTCGATGGCCGCCGCCGACATCGACGGTGATCGCTTCGGTGACGCCGAGAAGCGCCTCGACGAAGCCGAGCGCAACCTGCGCCAGGCCGCCGCCAGCGCGACGAGCTCGGCTGACAAGAGGCGCTTCGAGGTCTCGGCTGGACGCGTCAGCGCAGCGAAAGCCGGCGCCAGCGCTGCTGCGGCTGCCCCGCCCGCGGCCAGGGCAGAGACCAAGCGCAAGAAGTCGCTCGAGGCCAACGAGGCCGCCATGGATCTGGGCGGCTTCTAAATCGGGGGCGTGATCCTCGGCCAAAGAAGGCCACAGGCTTCAGGGCTTCAGGCTTCGGCCAGAGCCAGAGCCAGAGCCCAGATGAGCGATCTTGCTGGCCTCTTCTCGCTCTCTTTCTGGCTGCCTCTTTCTCGCTCTCTTTTTGGCTGAAGCCTGTGACCTGAAGCCTGACGCCTTTCGCGCCGCAGCTGGTGACAGCCCCGTCGCGAGTCGGGCTCCTGTAGCCCAGAGGTTTTGGGTCACGCCGCACGGCAAAAGCCGGCGCCCTTTCAGGTCGCCGGCTTTTGATTGTGAGCGGGCTCGCTTTCGTCGTCTGCGAGCGTTTCACGAGTCGGCGTGTTATCGGTGCGACTCGAGAGTGAGGCTTTGCAAGATGGATTACATCACCGAGCTCAACCTGCAGGGTTGACGGTGCGCACACTGAAGGCCATTTCGTGTTTTGCAGCGCTGGCGCTTTGCACGGCCTGCGCTGAGTCGCCTTCGTCACACGCGCCTGCCAGCTCGAGCCCGGTGCCTCTACCGAGCGCGATAGATCGCGGAGCCGCGCTCGTGCCGCTGAGCGCGGCAGCGCCTCCCGCTGCAATGTCTGCGGCGCCGACCGCGTCTGCCGAGCTCAGCGTATCGGCGCCGGTGTCCGCGTCGGCTTCGGCTGCAGTGACGCCGCTGCCCGACGTCGAAGTGAAGAACATCGGCATGCACATCGGCGGCGGCCCCAACGACGCCGAAACGAAAGCGCCCATCAAGCAGAGCGTCGAGCCTCATTTCGACGCCATCAAGGCTTGTTACGCCAAGGCCGACGAGCAAAAGCAAGGCGACGTGAGCCTCGATCTGAAGATCGATCGCAGTGGCGGTAAGGCACAGCTCAACAAGTACAAGAGCGCCATCCCAGGCAAGGAGTTCGAGCGCTGCATTTCGGAGCTGTTCACCGGCATCGACTTCAAGAAGCCGAAGACCGGCACTACGGTTGTCAGCTACTCGCTGCGCTTCACGCCGAACAAGAAGAAGTAGGTAGCGAGGAGAACTCGAGGAGAAGCGGCCCCACAACTTGACCTGGCACGCTCCTTGGGCAACGTTCTCGGTCAATACGCATGGAGATGATCTCGGGTTGGGGCCGCATCCCGGCTCCCGGGCGGCAGACGCTGTCGGAAGATCTGGAGCGAGCCACGGAGGGCGCCGTGCTCTGCCGCGGCCTCGGTCGTTCTTACGGCGACAGCGCGATTCCGCCGGCGTCCAGCCCCGAGGTCGTCACCACCGTGCTGGCAGACCGCATCCTCTCGTTCGATCTGGAGACGGGCTACTTGCGCGCCGAAGCGGGCGTTTCCATCGAGCAGCTCAACCGGCGCCTGTTGCCGCACGGGGTGTTCGTCCCGGTCACCCCCGGGACGCAGTTCGTGACGCTCGGCGGCGCCGTCGCTGCCGATGTCCACGGCAAAAACCACCACGTGAAGGGCTGCTTCGGCGACCACGTGCGCAGCTTGAAGATGCGAATCGCCGACGGGCGGCTGGTGAATGCCGAGCCCGACGGTGAAAACCAAGATCTGTTCTGGGCGACGGTGGGCGGTATGGGCGTCACTGGCCACATCCTCGAGGTCGAGGTCGCCATGCGCCACATCCCCTCGCCGTGGATCACGACCGAATCCACGCGCGTCAATGACATCGATGGCTACATCGACGAGCTTAAAGACGGCGCCGCGCGCTTCCCGTACACCTTCGGTTGGATCGACTGCCTGTCGCGCGGAAAGAACCTCGGCCGGGGTACGCTGCTGGCCGGCGATTGGGCAGACCCTGCCGTGGCACCCAAGCACTACCCGAAGCCGAAGCAACGCATCACCATGCCGTTCGAGCTGCCGACGTGGGTGCTCGGCCGCGCGAGCGTGCAAGCCTTCAACTTCGCCAACTACTGGCGCCACTTGCCGCGCAAGATGCACGGCATCCAACACTGGGAGACATTCTTCTACCCGCTCGACATGGTCCGCGAGTGGAATCGGATGTACGGCAAGCGCGGCTTCACGCAGTACCAATGTGTGTTGCCCGATTCGGTCGGTCGCGGCGCCGCGCGGCGCGTGCTCGAAATGCTCACCGAACGCGGCGGGGCTTCCTTTCTCTGCGTGATCAAAGATTGCGGCCCCGAAAATCGCGGCCTGCTTTCTTTTCCGATGAAGGGCGTCAGCATCGCGCTCGACATCGCGGTGCGCGACGACACCCAAGCGCTCGTCGACGCATTGAACGAGAAGGTGATCGATGAAGGTGGCCGCATCTACCTCGCCAAAGACCAATTCACCCGTCGCGAGCACTTCGAAGAGATGGAGAAGCGCCGGCTGCCGGCCTTCATCGAGGCGCGTGCCAAGTGGGATCCGAAACGGCGTATTCGCAGCGCGCAATCGGTGCGTCTCTTGGGCGACCGCTGAGCTACGTTGCGCGCGTCATGAACGTCATCTTTCTCGGAGCTACCAAAGGCATGGGGCGGGCGCTGGCACGGCGCCTCGCGCAGCGAGGTGATCGGCTGGTGCTGCTCGGCCGCGACAGAGGCGACCTCGAGAAGAGCTGCGGCGACCTGGCCGCCGACGGTGCAGCACCGGCGGGTTTTGCAAGCTGCGATTTGGGTGCGCGTGAGACGTTTTCGCCCGCACTCGATGAGGCGCTGCGGCTGCTCGGTGGGCGCGCCGATCTGGTGGTGGTGACCGCAGGTAGATTCGCCACGCAGGACAAGCTCGAGGCAGACAGCGAGCTCTGTCACGATGTGCTCGACGTCGACTTCACGGGTACCGTGCTGTTCTGTGAAGAGGCGCGCAAACGACTGCTCTCGCAGGGCGGCGGCACCCTGTGCGTCTTCTCGTCGGTAGCAGGCGAGCGTGGACGCAAGCCGGTCGTGCTGTACGGTGCGGCGAAGGCCGGCTTGACGCGCTACCTCGAGGGGCTCGACCACCGCTACCGAAGTGAAGGCCTCAAGGTCGTCACGGTGAAGCCGGGCTTCGTTCGCACTGGCCTGACGGCAGGCCTGAAGTCGCCCCCGTTCGCCGGTGAGCCGGACGACGTGGCGGCTCGCGTGCTCCGCGCGATCGACCGCGGCTCCCCGGTCGTCTACGCGCCTTTTGCATGGGGACCGATCATGGCGGTGATTCGCGGTTTGCCGCGCTTCGTGATGCGCCGCATCGGATTTTGACACGGATCCAAACACCTCAAAGAGTGCTCCCAAAAATGTGAGGCTGGGCTCAGTTTAGGCGCGCAGTTGCTGCCGATCCGGGCATACACTTCCGCGCCTTTTCAGCCTGACGCTTTTCTTGTCGGGCGAATTGCCGAGGTGCTCCATGCGCACGATTGCTCCTCTCTCATCGCTTGCGTTGCTGCTCGTCTGCGCGCTACCGGCCGCTGCGGCGGAGTGGCATGCCGGCTCGCCGTCACCCGTCGCCGGAGGCGTTGCTGACCCCAGCGATGCTGCGCGCACATACGTTACTTCGCGGGGCGCGGAGCTTCACCTCGAGGGAGTCGAGCTCGGCAACGCCCGGCTCGTCAACGGCGTCTCCGGCGCGCGCGTGGTGCGCTTCCCGCAGATGATCGAGGGCGTGCCGGTGATCGGTGGCGGCGTGCTGGTCCGCTTCACCCACCAAGGTGTCGTCGCCCGAGTTGCCGTCGACGTCGCCCGCAGTCTCGAGGTCGATACCTTGCCGACGCTCGACATCGACGAAGCGCACGCTGCGCTGGTCGAAGCCTTGGGTCACAGCGTGCCCGACGCTGAGCGGAGCGAGCTCGTCATTTTGCGTCTCGGCGGAGGCAGGCTCGTTCACCAGCTCGATGTGCGCGACAGCGGCAGTGGCACTCGCTATTTCGTGGACGCGCATGACGGCTCGCTGATCTTGCAGAGGTCGCTCGCCACGCACGCGCAGGGCCGCGTCTATAGCGCCAATTCAGTCGAGACGCCGACGCCAGTCGATGTGACCTTGCCACTGCTCGACGAGACCGCAGTTCCAGTGATGTTGAACGGGTGGTCCGGCAATTTTTCGGTCACCAACTACGTCTCCGGCGGCCAGCAGAGTGGCTACGTCGTCGACCAAGTCGTAGAGCCCAACGTCGGGCCCGACTTTCTTTTCGACCCGCCGGCGTCGGCGAGCGATACGAGCGACCCTTTCGCGCAGGTGAATCTCTATCTCCACATCACCACCATGCGCGGCTTCTTCGAGGTGCTCGGCGCGGATTTCACGGGGCCTGGCGCCAAGCTCACCGCGGTTGCCAACCTGCTCGAAGAAGGTGACCCAGTCGACAATGCGTTCTTCTCGCAGATGGGAATCGAAGGCGCGTTCGCGGCGCCCAATCTGATTGCGATAGGGCAGGGCACCCTCAACGACTTTGCGTACGACTCCGACGTCTTCAAACACGAGTTCGGTCACTACGTGTCGAACCTCGAAGTTGGTTACAACCTCGGGCAAGCTTACGCCGACGACCTTGGCCTGTCGCCCTGGTCAGGCTCGATCGACGAAGGCATCGCCGACTACTTCGCGTGTAGCGCGAACGACGACGCGGAGCTCGGCGAGGCTTCACTCGATCTGCTCGGTGGCGGTCGCGATCTCAAAGACATCTCCAAGACCTGCCCGGACGACATGGTGGCCGAGGTGCACGCAGACGGAGAGCTGATCGGCAGCTTCGGCTGGTCCTTGCGCCTCGCATTCGGCGCTGAAGTTGCCGACAAGCTCGTGTGGGGCGCCGTCTCGTCGATGCCGCCTGGCGGCGATTTTCAAGATTTCGCCGAAGGCATTCTGGCGACCGCAGACGATCTGGTGACGGCCGGCGATCTGCTGGCTGCGGACGTCACCACCATCCAGGGGCTGATGGCGGAGCGCGGCCTCGACAACTGCGGCCGCATCATCGCGCTCGAGACGGGCGATACTTCCAGATCAACCATCTTCGGCCTCGACCTGCTCGGTCAGCTGTTCGGGCAAGACTGCGCTAGCGTGCAAGGCCTCGGCGTCTCCCTACCCGGGCTGTTTCACTATTCGTTCACACCAGCAGCGGGCGACACTGCGCTGAAGTTCGATGCCGACATGAGCCCCCAAGGCGGCGGCGGCGTCACGTTCACGATCTACGCGCGCGTGAGCGACCCCGTCTCCTTCCAGGCTGGCTTCGGCGGCTTTCTGCCGGAGATCGACGAGTTCGACTACTCCGCGGCGATCGACTCCGACTCCGGCTCCCTCGTGATCGACGCGTCCAGTGACCCGCCGTTCGATCCGAGCAAGACCTACGACTTCATCGTTACTTCGACCAGCTGCCCGACGCTCGCTGCAGAGTTCAGCGTGGCTGGCTATGTGCCGCCGGTTGGTGAGGGCGGCGGGGGCGCGGGCGCTGGAGGCGAAGCGCCACTGGGCGGCGCGGGTGGTGGTGGCGGTGGCGGTGGCGGTGACGACGACGTGATCCTGATCGACAGCTGCGGCTGCAAAGTTCCAGGCAGCCAGAGCTCGAATCCGGCTCTGCTCACAGGCTTCGCCGCGCTCGCGCTGCTCGGCATGCGCCGACGCAAGCGATAGGCAACTACTCCTCGGCAGCTGCTGCGGTTGGTGCGGGCTCGCCGGCGATCACGCTGTCGAGCTCACCTCGCCGCGGTCGCCGGGAACAGCCCTTCAAGAAGGCCACGGGCTTCAGGCCACAGGCTTCGGCCAGAGCCAGAGCCAGAGCCAGAGTGAGGCGAGGGGCGCCGTACGCGAGTACGGCTTGTGCGCCGAAGAGGTACCAGCGAAGCGAGGCGGCGGCTGTCGCGCTGGCTACCGCGCGGAACACGTCAAGGACGCTGGCGGTCGACACGACTCAAGATGGCGATCATTCGAAGATGATGGGCTTCGTCTTGGCTGCGCGCTGCGCGGTCCGGCCACATGGGCCGCAGTCTCGCCGCATGTTGTCGAAGCTTGTCGCCGACGGCGACGAGGGCGCCGGTGCCTTGTGAGGCGCGCAGCGCGCGCTGGTGCTTCGTATTTTCGTCCTCGAACAGCGTCCAGTCGCGTTCCAAGAACGCCTGCGCGTGCGAGCCCATGTGGGCCACCATAGCGGAGTTCACGCGTTTTGACGTGGTCTTCGCAGTCAGAAGGCGCCGTGCTGTCAGTTCTTTCGCCGCGACCTCGAGCGACCGATGAGCAGCAGCACAAGCAGGCCCAACGCCCAGGTCTCTCGGGGGTTCTGCTTGGTGCTGCAGCCGCAGCCGTCGTCCGCTCCTGTAACGTCTTCGCCGTCGGCGCCGCCGGCGCCCACGCCGTTGCCGCCGCTCTGGGGACCGCCGCCGCCTGACGACTCGCCGCCGGCGCCCGCGCCTCCGCCGCCTTGCGGCTCGGCGACGTCGGCTTTGAAGCCGGGGACAATCACCCAGCCAGGGTTCCCTGAAGCGTCGAACTTGTAAGCGCCTGCATCGAGCTGCCCATCGCGCAGCGTGCCGTTGAAGTCGTCGCTGGCGAGCTTTGGGGCGCTCGCGGCACCGACCAAAAGAGACCCACCGGCTGGGAACACATCGTTCGGAGGCGCTCCTGAAAATGTCGCGGCGACGAAATCGGAGGCGATCGCGCCGCCCGGGTCGAAGCCGGCGGTGATGCCCATCAGTGAGCCGGTGCCGACGTTGCCGGTGACGCTCACAGCGCCGAGCTCGCCTGCGACGCGGATGGCGTTGCCGGATTGGGCATAGATGGCGTTGTTGGCGATGAGGACGCTGCCGACGATGCCGTCGCTGCGAATGGCGTCGCCGCCTGCCTTCAAGATGGTGTTGTGCACGATCACCAGGTTCTGCGGGTCGCCAGCTTGATGGGGCTGGTTGCGAATGCCGTCGGCGACGGCGCTCAAGATGATGTTGTTGCGGATGACAGCGTCGGCGGCGGATTGGATGCCATGGTCGCCGCAGTTCCACAGCGCGTTGCGCTCGATGATGTTGGGTCCGCCGTTTTGCACGGTGCTGTAGGTGATGATGCACGGGTAGTTGGTGTCGTGAATCACGTTGTCGCGGACCACGTTGGCGTAGCTGCCTTCTTTGATTTCGATGCCGTCGCCCTGAACCACGCCGCCGCCGTTGGTGTGATGGATGTAGTTCTCGGCGATCAGCGAGTCGTGCACTTGGCAGCCATTGTCGTTGCAGCCGAGGTACATGCCTTCACCGGTGTTGTCGGTGTCGTGAATGTGGTTCTGCACGAGACGCAGCCCTTCGTAATCGGAGCCAGGCACATTGGCCGAGATGCCGACATCACCGGTGTCGTGCACGTGGCAGCCTTCGATTGTGATGAAGCTCGAGCTCGAAATACGGATGCCGTGAGAGCCGCTGGTGACCTCCAAGCCCACGAGCTCGACGTAGCTCACGTCTTCGATGTTGATGGTGTTCTCGTTTGCGTCGGGTCGCGTGATGATCGGCACCTCGCCGTCCTTGGCGCGGATCACGATCGGCGCGGCCTCGGTGCCGCTCACCCCCACTGAAAAGCGTTGCGTGAGGTTGTAGGTGCCGCCTTGCAGCACGAGTTCGTCGCCAGGAGCCAGCGTCGCGACAGTCGCGATCAAATCGTCGCCTGGGCCGATTTCGATGATTTCAGCCGTCGCAACGTTCGGTAGCGAGACGCAGCCGATCAAACACCAGCCGAGCTTCTTGCGCATCGGCAAATGGGACCATCGGCAGGCCGACAGCACAAGCACGAGAGGCGCAGGCGGCTGAAGTCGCGTGATACTTTGGCGCCCGATGGCCCGCATCGCCGTGTGTTTCGTGTGTCTCGGCAACATCTGTCGGTCCCCGACAGCTGAGGGGGTGATGCGATCGCTGGTCGCGAAGGCCGAGCTCGGCACGTTGGTCAGCGTAGACAGCTCGGGCACCGATGCGTACCACGCAGGCGAGCTGCCTGACGCGCGCTCGCGCCGTGCTGCGGAGGCTCGCGGCATGAAGCTCGAGCATCGGGCTCGACAAGTCGTGGCCGCAGACTTCGATCGCTTCGACTACCTCCTGGCGATGGATCAGAACAACTTGGCGCTTTTGAAGAAGCAGTCGCCCCGGACCTCTCGAGCGAGGCTCGCCCTCTTGCGGTCGTTCGACGTCACGGCTCCTCTACTGGCAGAGGTGCCCGACCCTTATTACGGCGGCCCCAGCGGCTTCGACGATGTGCTCGACATGGTCGAGCGCGCGTGCGCCGGTTTGCTCGCGCACCTCCAAACGGAGCACGCCCTCCGGTGATCGCCGAGCCGCTCGCGAACGCCGTGCAGCGTGCGCTCGGCGCGCGCGTGACAGCGGCGCGCCGTGTCTCCGGCGGCAGCATCAACGAGACCTTCGTGATTGAGCTGGAGGGGCGCGGCTCGGCATTCTTGAAGACGCACGCAAAGCTCGCCGCGAGCGTGTTTGCTGACGAAGCGAGTGGACTCGAGTGGCTACGAGAGACTTCAACGGTCAACGTGCCGAAAGTTCTCGCCGTGGCACACGAGGCGCCGGGTTTCCTGCTCCTCCAGTGTGTTGCGCCCGCCCGCGGCGCTCCAAGGGAAGGCGAGGAGCGCTTCGGTCGCGCGCTCGCCGGGATGCATCGCTTCGGTGCACCGAGCTTCGGTCTCGGTCGACCGAACTACCTGGCCATCTTGCCGCAGGACAACACGCCGTGCGACAGCTGGGCGACCTTCTATCGTGATCGTCGGCTGGCGCCGCTGCTCGAGAAGGCTCGCGCGCGCGGGCTCGTATCAGCCCGCCTCGATCGCATGATGGCGCGGCTCCTCGAGCGCATCGATTCTCTCGTCGGCCCTGTGGAACCACCCGCGCGACTGCATGGTGATCTCTGGGGAGGGAACCGCATCGTCGGCCAAGACGGCGAGTCGTGGTTGATCGACCCGGCTGTGTATGGCGGTCATCGCGAGATCGACCTGGCGATGATGCGGCTCTTTGGCGGCTTCTCCGAGCAGGTGTTCGCTGCCTACTGCGAGGCGTTTCCGCTCGCGCAGGGTCACGAGGCGCGCGTGCCGCTCCATCAGCTCTACCCACTGCTGGCGCACGTCGTGATGTTTGGCGGCGGCTATGTCTCTCAAGTCGAAGAGGCCGCCGCCGCCCTGGTTTGACTCAGTGCGTGTGTGACTCAGTGCGTGTGTGACTCAGTCAGTGCGCGGCGTCTCGCGTGCTCCGTGCGTCTCGGATCTGCGCTGCCAGATCTGCGAGCGTCTTGCGGGCGATGCGTCGGCGCTGGAAGGCGTTCATGTTTCCGTGCACCTTCGCGCGATAGCCTGCCTGCGGAATGAGCAGCTTCACACCGAGCGCGTTGATCATGCCCTGCGGCTGGTTCATGTCGAAGTCGACGAGGATCTCGGCCGCGACCAGCGCGCCGCTCTCGGCCCCGCCTTCCATGTAGCCCTGAAAATCGAGGCTTGTGTGCTCACCGCAGAAGTGGAGGTTGCCTTCGCGCGCGCCTTCGAGCCCGAAGAACGCCCATTGCCCAGGCTTGTAGCAGGCATAGCTGCCTTTCATCGTCGGCACCGTGGGCCAGTGCATGCGAACGGCTTGTCCCGTGTAAGCAGCGGCCATGCCCGGCCAGATCGTCTCCAGATCAGGCACGACGCTTTCTGCCCAGTCGGTGGCTTCGCCGGCACCCGCGTCGAGACCCGTTTGCCCGCCGAGAAAGTTCGTCAGGATGCCGTGCGCGCCGTCCTGGCCGATGGTGGTGTCCCACGACTGTTGCACGGGCAAGTCGGTCACCATGCCGCCGGAGGTGTCGTGCGTGGCGTTCCATACGCGCGAGCTGAAGCCGATCATGACCTTGGCGTTGGTGCCGTAGCCGAGCGTATCGATGATGTTGCGCTTCTCGTCCGAGAGGGAGAGACCCGTGAGGTCGACCTCGCGCAGCTTGGTGAAGGGCAGCGCGAATACGACGCGCGTGGCGGTGACGGTTACCTCGCCGTCGGGGGTGTCGAACCTCAGCTCGAAGCCGCCCTCGGCGTCTTTCACGGAGAGCAGCGTGTGCTCGAGCTTGATCTGCTCTGCGTCGAGCGCCGCCGCCAGCTTGGTGGGAAACGAGTCGTTGCCGAGGTGGGTGTGGTAACGCTCGTCGCTCTCGCCGAACAAGCGAAACGGATCAGGGTCGTCGGAGCCGATCAGGTAAATCAAATTGAGTGACGACTGCTCGTCGTTCTCCAGGCCATACTCGTTGCGATAGGCGACCTTGAGCACCTTGTTGAGCTCCGGATACATCGCCACCGGAACATATTCGTCGCACCACTGGTTGATGTTCTGCTCGTCGAACATCGCGTACGCGACACTTCCTTCGATCTCGACTGCCTCGACCTGAGCCGCAATGATCGGCGCGACTTCGCTGAACTGATCGACCAACACGCTCTCGGGGACGTCGACCCCTTCGATGAAATAGACATCGCGTTTGCCCGCTTCGACGCGGTCGTCGAGCGTGAGCTCGAGCTCTTCGGAGAGCGCGAAGAGGGTCGCGTGACCGCTGTCGACAAGCTCCCCGCCGAGCTCGCAGATTTGATCTGGAGCTTCGCTGAACGCGCCGCGCGCGGTGAACATCCGGCCGCCCACACGGTCTTGGGCCTCGTAGATAGTGGCGACGACGTCGGCCTCCTTGAGGCGATACGCACAGTGAATGCCGGCGATGCCGCCGCCAACGATGACGACCGTCTCTTTCTCCGGCGTGGGGTCCGTCTCGTCGTCACCACAGCCGGTGAGCGCGGCCGCGGGCAGAGCGGCGGCAGCCAAGGAAGCGCTTGCCCGCAGAATCTCTCGCCGACTCGCCAAGCGTGTCGCGGCGTCGCCCTTGACAGGGGGCTCGGCCGAGGCGCCCAGGAGCGCGCTGCGATAGAGCCGGCGAAGCGAGGAAAAGAGGGGCGTTCTGGCCATGGGGGCCACGTTATCAAAAGCGACGGGCGCGGGACACCTCTGGCACGAAGGCGCCGTCGGCCGCATACTCGGCACATGATCGAGCGCCCGACTCGCGCCATTTCTCCCGCAGCAGAGCCACCGTTGACGCTCGCGCTGGTCCGCGAGGCCAAGGGCCAGGCGGCGATCGTCGGTTCATTGGTCGGCGTGATGTGGCTGCAAGAGATCGTCGACACTGTGTTCTTGCACGGCTCGCTCGATCGCTTCGGCATTCATCCGCGCACACTCGACGGTCTGATCGGTATCTTTCTCGCGCCCTTCTTGCACGGCGGCTTCCCGCATTTGATCGCCAACACAGTGCCGTTCGTGGTGCTCGCGTTCTTGATCATGCTGCGCAGAAAGCGCGATCTCGCGGTGGTGACTGCCATCTCCACTGTCGTCGGCGGAATGGGCATCTGGCTCATCGGCGCGAGCAACAGCGTGCACATCGGGGCCAGCATTCTGGTCTTCGGCTACCTCGGCTACATGCTCTCGCGCGGCGTATTCGAGCGCCGCTTCTGGCCGATCGTCGGCAGCATCGCGGTGTTCTTTCTCTATGGCGGCGCGCTCTTCGGCGTGTTGCCCGGCCAGCAAGGGATCTCCTGGGAGGGGCATCTGTTCGGCTTCATCGGTGGCGTGCTGTCGGGAAGCCTCTTGAGCAACACCGCGATCCGGGCGAAGGTGGTGACGCCTGCTGGCCGCCTGCGCTCGTAACACGCTTCGCTACAGTGATTTTTGCTTCGTCTTCTTCGCGGTGCGGGGCCGGGGAGCCTCGTCGAACACTGCTTGTTTCATTCGGCGGTAGCCGGTGAACACCTTGCCGAAGCTGTCGCCCTTTTTGCCGATCCAGCCTTTGGAGCGGTAATACCCCAGCAAGATCACCACGCTCAAGACCATGAGCAGAAGGCTGAACGGGTAGCCGTAAGGCCAGTTCAGCTCCGGCATGTTGAAAGGCGATTTATCCGGGTTGAAGTTCATGCCGTAGACGCCCGCGACGAACGTCATCGGCAGAAAGATGGTCGATACGATGGTCAGCACCTTCATCACTTCGTTCAACCGATTGGAGATGCCGGTCATCTGCAGGTCCATCAAGCTGGACGCGATCTCACGGAAGGTTTCGACCATGTCCATGATCTGTACGGCGTGGTCGTACGTATCGCGGAAGTAGGGGCGGGTTGCTTCGTTGATGTGCACGGTGTTCTCGCGCAAGAGCTGCGCCAGGAGCTCGCGCTGCGGCCAAATCGCCCGCCGCAGTTGCAAGAGCTCGCGTTTCATCCCGAAGATCTCGACCGACGAAGACCCGTGCGCTTTCAACAGGCGCAGCTCCAGCTGGTCCAGCGCTTCACCGTAGAACTCGAGCACCGGGTAGAAGCCATCGATGACTGCGTCGAGCAAGGCGTAAGCGAGGTAGTCGGACTCGCTCTGGCGAATGGTCCCCCCCGCCAGACGAATGCGTTCGCGCAACGGGTCGAGGCAATCGACGTCCGGCTCCTCTTGCACGGTGATGACGAAGTGTTTGCCGAACAAGATCGCGAACTGCTCCGTTTGAAAGCTGTCGCCCCGCATCGCCACCATGCGCGTGATGATCAAGTGCTGCTCGGCATAGCTCTCGGTCTTGGGCCGCTGCGGCACGTTGACCATGTCGGCTAGCGCAAGCGGGTGAATCTTGAAGATCTCGCCAAGCTTCTCGAAGGTCTGCTTGTGACGAATGCCGCGGATATCGATCCAGCTGATGGAGTCGTGAGCAAGATAGGGCAGGCAGTCTTCGATCTTCGCCAGCGTTTTTTCGACGATGCGAGTAGCGCAATAGTCGACCAAGACGATTTGGGGTCGCTCGTCGTCTGCGTCGTCCAGATGAAGCATCGTCGGCGACGCGCCGAAGTGTTCGTGCGGCAAGTCTGCTCTCACCGAGCGTGGCGCGAGCTCACCGTGGGCATCGTCAGCGGGGTCGGAAGCGTCGACCAACGATCGGGGAGGGCGTGCGGCAGACATCGCGTGGATGGTACTCTTCCACGAGCGACTATCGAATTCCTCCGTGGCAAGTCACAATCGGGCGGCGCTTGCGCGCGTTTTTGCCGCAGAGGGCACGGAGGAATTTTGCTTATGATCGACCTTCGGTCGAATCCCATGACTTGCCCAGCTCGCATTCAATGACCGAGCTGCCGCGCGCTGCGTTCGGCACGCTCGTGATGGTCGCGATCGACGGCACGCTCGAGGAAGCCGAGCTCGAACCGGAAGAGCGCGCGCATTTCGCCCAGCTCGGCGACGTTCGCCGTCGCACCTGGCTCGCAGGTCGCGTCGCGTTGCGCCGGGCGCTTTCGACCGTGGGGGCTCGCATCGAGCCAGTATTGACCGGCTCGCGTGGCGAGCCTCGCTTGCCCGAGGGCGTCGCGGCATCCATCGCCCACAAGGAGAGCGTCGCGGTCGCTCTCGCCGATCTCGCCCTGCACACGCTGGGGGTCGACGTCGAATACGACCGGCCCCCACGCGTCGACATCGCGCGCAGGGTGCTCACGCCGCATGAGGTCGAGCAGCGACAGATGCTCTGCGAAGCGGATCGCGCGCGCGCCGTGCCTGTCGCGTTTTCGGTGAAGGAGGCCATCTACAAGGCCATCCATCCTTTTTGCGCGCGCTACGTCGGGTTTCAGGAGGTCGAGCTCGACCTTCGCAGCCTGCGAGAAGGTGCTGTCGGCGTGAGGCTGCTGCTCGCGCCGCACCCGTTCACGGCCGGCAGCTTGGAGGTCAGCGCGCGCTGGGAGTCTGCCACCAGCCCCTCCGGGGAGCCGCTCTTGATCGCGATGGCGCGCGCCGAGCGCCGCGCCGACTGATCCGTTTACTCGCTGCAGGCCGGCACGCCCGACGCGGGGTCGAGCGGGTCTTTGCCGTCGGCGCAGACCGCTTCGGTGCCTTTGCCGTAGTGGTCTTCGATGAAGCTCAACAAACTCGGCGGGTCGATGCACGTTGCGGTGTAGGTCGTGCGCCACGCGGACAGCGCAATCGGCGCGTAGAGTGTCGGATCAGGCGCGATCACGATGCGTGAACGGTCGGCGCCGGAGGGCGACATGACGCACAGGGGATCTACGCCGAACGCCTCTGCGGCTGCCTCGAACGCAGCGGGCACCTCGGGGCACGCTGGCTCGCAGTCGTGCAGCATGAGCACAGCGCCGTGCTCCAGGTTGTGCACCAACATCTGATGCGGCACCGGCGTGGTGTACGTTTTGAACTGTGCCCAAACCGGCCAGTGATTGCCGCTCGAGGGCGGACTTGTCTGATAGCTGACGGGGTCGCACACCGGAACGTGGGTTTGGCCTTCGAACGGCTGATTCTCGGTGATGGTCACGACGCACTCGGTTTCGCCCGGCAGCGGTTCTTGGTCCGGGTGCAGCACGGTCACCACTTGGGCCATTGGCGTACCACCTTCGCCGCCTTCGCCTTGACCCCCGATCGGGGGCTCTCCTCCGGCTCCGCCACCACCGACTTGTTCGACCCCACCGCAGCCGTGGGTCGCGAGTAACATGAGGCAGATCGAAGCAAAAATATGGGATTCCATGGCCAAGAAGGGCAGGCTACCACGCGGATCGGCGTCGGGCTCTCGTGTATGCTGACCCCACGATGCGATGCCCTCTGCGATTGGTCGTCTCGCTGATTTTTTCGTCCCTGGTTGCGTGCAGCGTCTCCACCGCGCCGCAGAAGCCACTGCCGAAAGACGATGCGCCCGAGCAGCGCCGCGAGCGAGGCGCCATCAACTATTCGAAAGCGAACGACTCTCCGGAGATCAGCCGGGGTGTCGGACAACCCGATGGCATCGTCGTCCTGTGGCCGCGCATTCTGCCCCGGACTGAAGACCCCGCCATTCTCGCCATCGCTGAAGGCATTCAGGCGCGCCTGGAGCTCCTGAGTAAGCAGTCGAGCGACAGCGTCGACCGGCGCCCCAACCCGGAGCGTGTGTGTCCGCGCGAAGGGTGCAAGGGCGTGAGCGTCGGCGCAGTGCTTGCGATCAAGGACAAGGGCTGTGCGGTAGTGGCTTCAGTGGGGCCGGGCGGGCCAACCGCGGTTCGGCTCGTCCCTCTCGCGGGCACCGTCGAGCTCCGCTCCCAAGAGAGCCCGTTTCGTGAGCCGCCCGAGAACGCAGTCACCGTCACCGAGTTCGTGCCTTGCGCGAAGCTCGCGGCCGACCTGGACGCGAACGCCGCCTTGCCCGGCGAAGCGAAGCTCCGCGAGGCAATCGCGAAAGCAAGAGGCAAGTGACGGTGCCCAAGCTCGTTCTGCCAAGCGCGTGAATCGCGCTGCATCGCGCGTTTTGCGACCTGGACGGCTCGGGTTTCGGTATCCTGCGACGAGCGTCCCGATCTGGATTTGGGCGCGCATTAGCTCGGCCGTCACGACTTGGGCGGAGCAACAATTCCCGTGCCCTCTGAGACAAAGAACGCGCGAAAGCGCCCCCTGACCGCGTGCTTTGGCGCGGGAAATTTTCGATGAGCAAGCTCCTCTCAGCCCGCGACCTTCTGGAGCTCGTGCGCCAGAACGAGGCCGAGGACCGCGAGGAGACGGAGGCGGTCACCAATGCCGACACCCTGGGCCGCAAGGTCTATCCCGGGACGACGGCCAGGCGACCGGGGCGCGCTTTCGCTGCCCGTCAAGCGCAAGGCCCCGCGCAGCAGCGCGGGCCCCGAAATACGCAGCTGATCGAGGCAGTTCGACCGATCGCGACCAGTCCGGCAGCCGCCGGCAAGCCTGAGGGTGCGTCTCCGGGGCCCATCCGCAGGGGCACCATCCAGATGAAGGCTCCGGCAATCCAGAACCCGGGGCCTGGCCGGCCAGCGCCCCCGGCAGGGCCGGATTCAGGACCCGTCCGTGACGACGCGCGCACCCTCGAGATGGTGCTGCCGCGGCCGCAGACGGCGCCGCCGGCAGGTCCGCGCGCGGGGGGGCCCGAGGCTCGCTCATCTGTGCAGGCTCGTCTGTCTGGCCACCAGGGCCTGTCTGCCCAGCCGGGGGCAGCCGAGCCAGTCGGCGACGAAAAGGGGCCGAATCGGTCGCTGTCGCCAGCGCAGCCGCTGCGCAAAGTATCGATGGGGGTCTGGGGTCGCTCCGCCACAGAAACGCCCAGCACGCCTGCACCTGCGCCGGGGCCTTCGCTGAAGGCGGACGCCAAACGCGCCAGCACCGCTGCGCCCGCCGGTCGCTCCGAGCCGCCGAAAGAGGCCTCTGTTGCGCCGACCAAAACGGCCGCCAAGGGCCTGCAGCTCCCTCCTCGCAAGAACCCCGAGCCTGCACCGGCGGCGGCGCCGGATGTGCCGCCGAAAAGCTCTGTCGCGTCGATGTTTTCGTGGGTGACGCAACGAGCCGATTGGGCGCCGCCGCAAGATGCGCTCGAGTCCCGGCCGCCGCCTGCGCAGTCGGCCGCGCCACCGCCACCAATTGGTCTTGCAGCACAGCTGCCGCCCGCTGCGGCGCCGCCCGCTCCGACCGCTCCGGTTGCGCCAGCTCCAGAAGCTCTGCGTGCGCCGGAGTCTGGCCGCTCGGTAGTGCCGAGTGAGCCGATCGCGCTGAACTCGGAAGAGACGCTCGTGCTCGTACACTACGACCAATCGCTTTCGGTCGACGCGCTCGCAGAGCGCACCGGCCTCACCGAATTTCGCGTGAGCCATGTGGTCGACAATTTACGCAGGCGCGGCGTCCTCGAAGACGCCGAGGCCGACTCTCAGCCGACGCCGGATACCACCCCGCCGGATACCACACCGGGCGAGGGACCCGTCTTCGGGGGCGCCGCCGCGAAGCGCGCCAACTTCGCTGAGGCGCTGCGCTCGGTGGAGAGCGAGCTGCACCACGGAGGGCCGCTCCAGGGCCCGTCGGCGGCTGCGGACACCGATCTGCCAGCGTCATCGAAAGCGTCAGCGTCCGCCTTCGCTGGAACGCCGCTCGGCGGTCGTGATCTGCCGGCGTCCGCGAAAGCGGCGTTGTCGCCTTTTGCGGGCACCCCGCTCGGCGGCCGTGCGCAGACAACACGCGACGCGCCCAGCGAGCTCGACTCGCACCCCACGCTGCTCGAGCTCGAGCTTGAACAAATTCAGCAGCTCGGCGCGGACGCGATGCGTCGGACAGACGAGTACGCCTTCGCGGACGGCCAGATCGACCCGGAGCAAACAATCGTCGACAACGGCGCCTTCGAGGGCGACCTTCCTGCAACAGCCTCGGGCAAGGCCAAATTCCCCTCGATCGCGAGGCAGGCCGAGAGCCCTGAGCCGCCGCTCGTGTCGCACGCGCCGGTCGAGGAAGACGGCGCGTCGATGGAGGGCGATGCCGACATCGTCGACGATTCGCCCCTGACCGGCGGCGCCACCGACTCCGACGCAGACAGCGCGAACGCCCTCGCACATTTCGAGGTCGTGCTCAGCAAGATCAACCCCGACGAGCGCGCCAAGCGGGCGAGCACGACCGCCACGCCGATCGAGCTTTACGCATTCTGTTTCGACAAAGAGCCGTCCGTGATTCGGGCGCTCTGGCAGAACATCAACATCACGCATGGGCACTCCCGGTTCGCCGCGTTCAATCACCGCACCGCCGCAGGGCTCGACCTGATCGCGCAACGCAACGAGTTCCTCAAAGATCCACACACGCAGCGCCGGCTGGTGCGAAACCCGATGGTGAGCGAGACGCTGCTGCGGCGCATCTTGGTGCCGAAGCGGCTACTCGATATCTACAAGCTGACGCTCGACCGCGAAGCCTCCGAGCGCACCCGCGCCAGCGCGCGCGGCTACCTGCGCAACAAGTTCGCCACGACCGACGCTGAAGACCGAATGGAGCTCATCTGGAAGACCGAGGGCAGGGCGCTCGCGTCCTTGAGCGGTCTCTCGATCGATAGCAAAACGGCAGCGCTGATCTGCGGCCGTCAAATCATGAGCGTGATGCTGGTGCAGAGCTTCACCCGCTTCGCCGCAACGCCGCCGTCGGTGATCTCCCACTTCCTGAAGCAAGCCTTGGTCAAACGCCAAGTGCACCTGCGCAACGCCCTGCTCAAGCACCCGAACTGCCCGAGCGACGCCAAACGCGCATTCTGATTTGTCCGAGACGAGACTTAACGTAGAGGACGCAGAGGACACACAGATTATTTAGGTGTTCAGCTGGGCACCTGCGCTGCCGGGGGCGATGTCAGCGCGCGAGCCTCTCGCAAGCGGCGCCACAGCTTGTACCGAACCCTGAATTCCTACTCTGCGACCTCTGCGTCTCCCCTCTGCGCCTCTGCGGTAAATACCTCTGCTCTCTCCCCCTATTCGAGGAGCGCTTCTCGCACGCGTTTGAGGGCCAAGAGGGTGACGAAGTTACGGATGTTGTTGCCGCAGTCGAGGCCGCGTTCGTCGAGGACACCGGCGCCTTCTTGGAAGGTGGACAGGTGCACGGCGTCGGGGCCCAGGCCGAAGTTGGTGGCGCGATCGAGCGCGTGGCGCAAATCGATGAACGGGTGGTGATCGCGGCACGCGATCTCGGCGGCGCGAGCGACTGTCGCGTTCGTGGCCACCGCGATCGCCCAGTCGTTGGGCTTGCCGTCGCCCGGGCACGCTTTCACGCCTGGGGCGTCACCGTGACGCATCTCGCCGGACAGAATCACCACCACGCCGCGCTCTTCGAAGTAGCGAACGATCTGGAGCATGTGGCGCTCGAACTCGTCGGCGAGCTGTTCTGGGGAGCCATTCTTGGCGGCGGCGTCGTTGGCGCCGAAGGTCACCACGACGATGGAGGGGTTCACCTTGAGCATCAGCTCTGCGACGGCTGATTGCGGTCCACCTTCGAGTGGCCAGTTGGCGCTGGCGCCGCCCTTGGCTGCACGAAACGCGCTGAAAGAGTCGCGATCGCCGCCCTGCTTGGTTTCCGCGATCGGCTTTCGGAATACGTCGATCACCGTACTACCGTCGGCGAACGAAAGCGCGGCGCGAGCGATTTCGTCCAGCACGACTTTGCGTTTCACGTTGGCCGAAAACGGTGCCAAAAAATCGTTCGACACGGTGATGCTGTCGCCGACCAGGCCGAACACGTCGGGCTTGCGGCCGAGGGCCTGGCCTCGCCGGAACACCTCGCGCACGTGGGCCTTGGTCGCGTCGCTGAGGGCTGGGACTGCCTCGATGAAGCGTGCCCGATCTTTGGCGGTGCGTTCGCCGAGGCCGCACGATTTACTGATCTTGCCCAGCCCCGTGCGCAGATTTTCGCAGCGACCGAGCGCGTCGCGCGTGCGGGCGTCGATGCGGCTGCGATAGGACAGCGACACCGCGCACGTCTGCCCAGCTGGAGCTGCGCTGGCGCTTGCACTCGCGCTCACCCGTGGCGTTGGCCCCGTGGGCAACGGCGGGGCGACGTTCGCAGGAGGAAGGTCTTCGAATGGCACGCTGGCGGCGCCTTCGGGCGGCCCAATTTCGGTGGACTCGCCGCAAGCTGTCGCGACGAACACGAAAAGCCAGCCCGAGCTGAGTTCACGGCTCGAGGACGAAGCTCTGCTGGGCGCCATCGTCGACGTCTGCGCGCGCGAAACGGAGCAGTCGATATTCACCATCGACCCAAGCGCTCGTCAGGGGGTCGAATTGATCGCTCGCTGGATCTTCCGCGCTGCCGCGCGGCATCGTGAAGTACGCGCGCGGCGTGCCATCATCGTCGAAGGTGGCGACCATGCGATAGATGGCGCCGGAGCCGGAGAGGTGCTCTTCGGCGGGGTCGCTCGCGGCAAAGAAGCGGCCCTCGGAGACGTTGACGGTGCCTTCGGCGCCGTCGGTCGCTACGCGGCCGCCATCGTATTCGGAGGTCGACTGACTGTGGAACGTGGTCGCGTGGTAGTCGGCCCAGGTGAAGCCGCTGTCGACTGCACCGTACCGTTCGATCAAGAGCTCGGCCGTGCTCGCGAGCGCCTCCAGGATCAACTGATCTTGTCCCTCTTGAAGCAGGGCTTGGTCTTCTTGCCGAACCGCGAGCAGCGCATACTTGATCGCATAGATCGGCGAACTTTCGACCACCGGATAGAAAAATGGACCCATGTCGTCGGCGACCACGCCCGCCGCGAAGAAGTGAAGCAGTGCCTCGAACGCCACCGGCGCTGCTTGCTCGCGCGTCATGCGCTTGTCCCAGTCGGAGAGCAGCGTTACCAGCGCCGCCAGCTCTGGGCGATCGCGGAACTCGCTCAGCGAATCGTCAGTGGGCACCTTGGCCCAGGCTTCGTCGAGCAGCGGCAGCACCTCGGCGGCGAGCAGCGAGTAGCTGTCGAGCTGCAGCGTTTGCATCTGATCGACCGTCAGCGGGCCCGCCTCGATCAGCTCGTCGAGCTGTTGATGAACGCGACCTGCTCGGGTACCGGGGTCGAAGTAGGCGCCGAAGTAGTACGGGTCGTTGCCCAGATCGCCATCCTTCGTGAAGCCGAAGGGGTCGTTGTTGGCCGAGACGACGACGCCGCTCGGGCCGGGGCGCGACGCTGGCATTTGCGCCGGCGTGAGCCACGCGCCCGTCCAGAAGCTCTGCGCATCGTCACCGCTCAGCACCCTGTACGCTGCTGACGCAACCGCCGGGTCGCCTCGGTCAGGCACGAGCGGACTCGAGCGATAAGTGATGTCGTCGGCCGTCGCTGCGACGAAGTTGAAGCTACCGAGCTCCATCCCGTCGACCGCTGCGTCGAACTCGTCGACGGTGGTGGCCTTGTCGATCGCGAAGAAGGCCTGCGCTTCATGCGTCGTCCGGTAGCCAGTCCAGTTGAACAGCAGACGATTGCCTGCATCTCCGACGGGCAGCGGCGACAAATCAGTCGGCAAGAGCACCCCGTAGCCGGGCACGACTTCGACCGTAACGGGCTGTGACTCCCCGCCTTTCACGAGAATTTGCTCTTCGCGCACCTCGATCGGGACGGGCTCGCCTGCGATCAGCACCGCCCCGTCGACGACTTGCACGTCCCACAGGTCGGTGACGTCCGGATAGTTGGTGGTGGCGGTCCACGCGAGATGCTGGTTGTGACCGAGGCTGACGCCAGGTGTGCCCACGAACGTCCAGCCGGCGACGTCGAGCGTGCCGCCTTGCTCGACCGTGTTCAAGTGGAGCATCCACATCAGCGACGGGCTCTTCAGACCTTGATGCGGATCACCTGCGATCAGGCTCTTGCCGTTCTCGGTCAGAGCTGCGCCGACAGCCCAGTTGTTGCTGGCGCCCGGGCGAAGCTGCCGGAGCCGAGCGAACATCGACTCGAGGCGCTTGCCCGCATCGCCAGCATCGCCAGCATCGCCAGGCAATGCGGGCGCCCGAGGCGGTGCGGGCGGCAGCGGAGACGGGGAGGGCGACCGCGAGTCGCTTGCCACGATGAACTCATCGACCAGCGGCGAGTACGCAGGCAACGCCGCAAATAAATCTGGCTGATATTGGTTGATGAGCGTCGCCAGGAGGTCGAACTCGAGCTGGTTGCCGTTCTGGAAGACGATCGTTTTTCCAATCGCGAAGGCATCGTCCGTCGTCCACTCTTCCGGCTCGTATGCGAGCGTTGCGAAACCCACCGGCAGCTCCGCTTCTCCGCTGGTAACCTCCGCGATACGCGCGTTGATGCCTGCCACCCAGGCAAGGACCAGCTCGAAGCTCTGTGGCTGGTTCTGACGGATGTCGGCGCTGTGCTCTTTGCCCCAACGAGCGACGTCGAGCTTGCGAATGAGCTCGTCGTCGCCGACGAAGCCGTCGCCGAGCACCTCGGCGCGACGCCCGTAGACCTGACGTCGCATCAAATCCATCTGGAACAAGCGGTCGACAGCCTGCATGTAGCCGGACGCGTAGAAGACGTCGGCGTCTGTCTTGCCGTACACATGCACCACGCCATCGGCGTCGCGCACGATTTCGACGGGCGCAGACAGCACGAATGGCGCGCAGCTGCCGTCCGGCTCGCACTTGCTCGGCGGGTCCGCGCAAGTGCACGCAGGAACCAACGCGCAACCGATGATGAAACACAGGCCGAATGCGCTCGCTCTCACGCTGCGACGATACACCACCTTGCTGGGTCGAGGGCCGAGAGAGCGGCAGAAAGTCCGATTGCAACGCCCTCCGGCGCCGACTACTACTTCCGTCGTCGATGTCCCGACTCTCGCGTTTCTCGGCAGCCGCAGTTGGTGCTCCAGCAACAAGATTGCTGGGCGCCGCCCTTGGCCTGTGTGTGACCGGCGCGCTGGTGGCTTCGTGTTTCACTGGCAGTGACGGCTTGCAGCCTCCGACCAAGAGTCTGTACTTTCCGACCGGGCTGGCGGTCTCTCCTGGCCGCACCACGCTCTACGTCGCCAACAGCGATTTCGATCTGCAATACAACGGCGGCACGGTGCAGGCGGTCGATCTGATCAACCTGCGCCGGCTTGCGCGCAAGGCGGTGCGCGGGTTGGCCGCCAATCAGAGTGAGACCGAGCTCTGCGCATCGCTCAAAACGACCCCGAATTTGACGCGCACGCTTCACCCAGGGGCGTGCGCTGCTGTCGACTATTCGCAGTTCGTGGAGGCGTTCGCCACGATTGGGGCCTTCACCAGCGGCCTCACTATGGTGTCGCGCGAGGGCGAGCCGGGGGCGCGCTTGTTCGCGTCGGTGCGCGGTGATCCCTCGGTCACCTATTTCGACATCCACGACGACCGCGTCCCCGACCCCTTGAATCTCGCTTCGCCCTGCGGCAGCAAGTTTTGCCTCGAGTGCCAGGCCACGGGAGACGATCGCCGCTGCGACCCGAGCCACCGCATCGGAGAGAACATCTTCACCAGTCAACGTGGCTTGCTGCTGCCGACCGAGCCGACAGGCGTTGCCGCTCAAGTCAGCGCTGCCGGTGACGCCCTGCTGATGCCGCACCAGACGACCGCGACGGCCAGCCTCGTCGTGAATCAGTGGCCGACGGGCGGCGACGCGACGCCGTTTCTCGCGACGCCTTCGCTTGAGTTTCTGCTCGAAGGGCTGCTCGATGGCCCGACCGGCATCGCCGCGCTGCCAGCTCCCAAGCTCGCGGCGCTCGAGGGCATCGACTACCGGCCAGGCTTCGTGATCAGCTACCGTGCCGCTGCCGCGCTCTCCGTCGTTCGCTATTACGACGACGCAGGCGCCACGCCGCCGCGGCCTTTTTTGGTTCGTGACAGCGACGTCGCCATCACGCTGTCGAACAACGGCAGCGATTCGCGCGGCATGGCCTTCGACACCAGCGAACGCGACGCATGTGAAGCCGAGTGCGCTGAAGACGACGGCTTGTGTCTGCGGGCGTGTCTCGACATCGACGTCCGCTTTTATTTGGCCAATCGCGCGCCAGCAGCGCTCCTCATCGGCACGCTCTCGGTCGAGGCCAACGAAGTCGATGGGGAAGTAACCAGCCTCACCGAAAAAATCAGCCTCGACGAATCCGAACCGATGCCGATCGGTCCGGCAACCGTCGCTATCGGGCGTGTGATTGGCCTCGATGGCAGCTTCGAGCCGCGTGTCTTCGTGGCCGACTTCGATTCGCGCTTCGTCACCATCTACGACCCGCGTCTGCGGCGCGTCGAAACCATGATTCGCACCGGTCGTGGGCCGTCTGGGCTTGCGTTCGATACTGGCGAGACCGACTCCGGCAACCCGGAGAGCTTCATGATCATCGGCAGCTTCACCGACTCGTATTTGACCGTTGTCGACCTCGATTCGCGGAATCCGCGCTCGTATGCGACACCCATTCTCAACATCGGCCCGCCGACCGCTCCTCGCGAAGAGCAGTGAGCCCCAGCATGAAAACGAACGGCGCCACGAAGCGGACGGGCAAGCGAGCCACGGCAGTGGTTCTGGCGCTCGGCGCGCTGCTCGTGCCCGCGCTGCTCGGCAGCTGCACCGGCGAAGACACGAATGCGTCCGTTCGTTCACTCGAGCGCGCTGGCCGTGCGGCGTTCGTTTGTTTGGGAGCGCCGTTCGACACCGACGACCAAAACAGTGAGCGCGACATCGCGTCATCGCTGCAGCCGCTCTCGGCATGCACCAACGAGCGCCGCGAAACCAATAGCGATTTCGGTAGCGACGACCTCGCGTTGCACGTCTACGCATTGATCACGCTCGAGACGCGCGGTGAGGTGGCGGTCGTCGATCTCACGTCCAAAGAGTCCAACGTGCTCGACCAAGACACGGTGACGCCCGGCGAGACGTCGCTTCCGGTTGGCGCCCAGCCAATCGAAATCGCGGCGACACCAAACGGTACAGCCGCATTCGTGGCGTCGGCGGACGTCACTCGTCCCGGCCTGTACGCACTTCCGAGCGAGCTCATGCGCCCGTGCGAGTCCGATCGCAGCGGCGCGCGCTGCGACGACCCGCCCGCGACGATCGCTTCATGGCCTGCTTGCCGTCTCTCGTCGGTGCCCGGCGCGATGGTGATGGTGGCAGACCCCGCGAACAACGAAGGTGCGGTGCGCACGAGCTGCGACGGCGACTACGAGCCGCGCGTAAACGACAGGCCGACCCTGGGCGACATCGACTCCGAGGGACACGGTCGCCAGAAGCTTTACGTCACCCTGCCACGTGAAGGGTCGATCGTCGTCATAGACGCACAAGCGCTGCTCGAGCGTGACGCTGGCTCGTTCGACGATTGTACGGTCGAGAGAAGTTTGGTGCTTTCGGGAGACGCTGCGCCGCAGCTCACCGACGAGATCGAGCAGGGGCCCGGCTGCGCAGTTCCCGAGCAGGCCATCCCGCGCGCATCGGGCGCCTATCCAGTGACGCCGGCTGGCCTCGCGCTGGTTCAACCGATCGGCGGCACCCCGGGCGCAACGGGCGCGCGGCTCTACATCGCCGATCTGACTGCGCCGAAGATCCACAACATCGATCTGAGCAACCCCTGTGAGCCACGCAAAGACGAGATCGGTGCGCTGCTGCCGACCTCCAGCGCAGACCCGACGCGCGCTGTATTCACCGACCGGCTGGCGGTCAGTGGCATCACCCCTTCGAAGAGTCGCTACCTCTACGCGATCGACTTCATGGACAAGAGCGTGATGGCGTTCGACGTCAGCGATGGCGCGAATCTTCCCGAGCCGCTGCGTACCGCGCATCCGGAGCTGAACCCGTTCCAGCCCGGCGACCGCGTACGCTTCGGCGCAGCGCCGGTCGACGTGATGATCCTCGAGCGCGACGACCCCGAGTCGATCGCCGGTGGTGTCACGCCGCTGGGCACGCTGTGCGACCCGAACCCAAACGCCAAGGTCTGCTCTTCGGAGTCCACCGAGTGCGATCTCGGGACGTTGTACCGCACCAGCGCCGACTACGAGGTGGGGGCCGGCCCCTTCACCTTGCGGGGCGTGTTTGCGATGGTTGCCCTGGCTTCCGGAGAGCTCGCGGTGATCGACATCGAAGACTTCGACGCGCCTTGCCGGGGGCCCAAGACTCCGTCGGAGGCGGCCGGCTGCGACGCGGGTTTCGAGGGCGGCCAGACCAGCAACGAACAATCGTGCGGCGTCGTGATCCCCCATGAACCGCGCAGCGCAGTTTACTTGCTGTCCAGCGACGACGTGGGGCGGCACGAGCCTGGCATTCAGTCGTTTCCTGTCCTCTCGCAAGAAGACGGCACTGTCATCGGTGAAGCTTTTGGCCCGACGCTAGTCGGAGTTGGAGAGGCTTTTCGACTTGCGGTGGGCGGCGACATCCTCGAGGGAGACGACATCGCCGACGGCGTCGCCTCCGACGAACAAGGCCCGCGCAACACGCTGTTTCTAAACCTGGCGAACCCGCGCGTGCACCAAGCCGATCAAGACTGGGCGATCACCTACCAAGGCGCGTTGCCTGGCTTCGAGGAGAGGGTCGCGGATTTGCGCATGACCGATGGCCTCTTCGTCGACTCGACGACTCGATTCTGTGAGCTCGGCGTCCAGTCCGAAGAAGCCGTGCGTGCGCTGCTGACAGACTCCGGAGCGACAGGTGATATCGACGCAGAAGCCGTTCGCCTCGCCGACAGAGTATTCATCAACGAGCCCCTCGCCCCCAACGACTCCGACTATTGGGGCAACGCAGCTTGCTCGTTCGAAGCGTGTCGCGGCGCCTTCGGGCCTCCTGAGTCGCCCACCACTGCGCGCGACTTGCGCATCACGGAGGCATTCGACGACAGGCTCGAGATTGCGACGCCGGCTGACGTGACGGCTGACCTGGTGGAGTGCTGCTTCCCCACGTTGGTCGACTACGAAGTGCGTCCCGGAGACGAGTGGGTGCTCGTCGGCGGGGCGTCTGGCTTCGTGCACTCGACGATCGCGACGCCCGGCAGCGGCGAGTGTCGGCCATCTTGTGACAGCCGCCTCGAGCGACGGAAATCCCGCATCCGGTACAGCTTCGATACCGACGAAGATAAAATCCCGTTCGTGAACGCGCTCTTCTCGCTGGCGATCGTCGTCAAGACCACCACTTCAGATCTGGCCAAAGAGGTGGTGCTGCCGGCCCGAGACATGTCGTTTCGCTTCCGCACGCAAGCTGCGTTCACGCCCATTCGCGGGCAGCTCACCAGCGACGATCGGCTCAACGTGCAAGCCCAACAGCTCGGCTATGTGCCAGCCACCGACGAGATCTTCGTCACCGACGGGGCGCTCGAGGGCATGCTGCTGGTGCCAGGTGATCTGGTCGGCGATATCCGGCAGTTCTTCTGAGATGGGGCAGGGGCCTTCCTCGGGGAAGCTCACTCCGGTGATGCAGCAGTGGTCGGAGGCCAAGGCCCTCCACCCCGACGCCATCCTGTTCTTCCGCTTCGGCGACTTCTACGAGATGTTTCGCGAAGACGCTGTGATCGCGTCGCAGCTTCTCGGGATCACGCTGACCAGTCGCAACAAAGAAGACCCGAAGAGTGACCCCATGGCTGGCGTGCCTCACCACGCGGCGCATGGCTACGTGTCGCGCCTGCTCGCTGCAGGCCAAAAAGTCGCGATCTGTGAGCAGCTGGCCGACCCGAAGAAGACGAAGGGGATCGTGCCGCGCGGGGTGGTGCGAGTCGTCACGCCGGGTCTGGTCACCGACGACGATCAGCTGGACGCGCGCGACAATCACTACCTGGCTGCGGTCGAACAGCTGTCGCCCGACAGTCTCGGTGTGGCGTTGCTCGATCTCTCGACTGGTGAGCTTTTGGCAGCGTCGGTCAGCAGCGAAGTGATGCTGATCGCCGAGCTGTGTCGCGCAAACCCACGTGAGCTGTTGGTGGGCCCGGGTCTACACGCGCTGGCCGCGTCGCTGCAGGAGCTCTTGCCGGCCACGACGCTCCGCAGTGAGCAGAGCCTCATGGAGTCAGCGGACGCGGTGCTCGGGCGGGTGCTTGGCGCCGACGCGCTGAAGGACGCGGTGCAGAACCACGCGGCTGCAGCTCGAGCGGCGTCTGCCCGTGCGCTCGCATTTGCCGCTGTTTGTTCGCCCCGCTTCGGTGTGCCGGTGCGCCGCGTGGCGCTGCTCGACGTCTCGCACACGATGCACCTCGACGCGACGGCGCAAGCCCACCTCGAGATCGCCCGCGCCAGCGACGGCTCGCGGCGCGGCACCCTGCTCGCGTCCATCGACAGGACGGTCACTTCGGGTGGTGCGCGTGCATTGAAGCGCCGCATCCTCGGCCCGCTGACCGACGTCGCCGCGATTCGTAAGCGGCTCGCCACGGTGGAGCTGTTCGTCGTGCACGGGCGCGTGCGCGCAGAGGTCCGCGAGCTGCTCGCGAAGATGCCTGACCTCGAACGTATCGCGGTGAAGGTCGCGCTCGGTCAGGCGTCGCCTCGCGACCTCGGTCTGCTTCGTGACGGGCTCGAGCTCGCGCCAAAGCTCGTCGAGGCGCTGTTCGGTCTGCCCGCGGGTGAGCGCGACCTCGCCGGCATTCAAAAAGTCGATCTCGCCGCAGACCTCGCCGCGCGCCTTTCGCATGTTCTGTCGGAGCGACCGCCAGTCACGGATCGTGAACCGGGCATCGTGCGTGACGGGGTCGACAAGGCGCTCGACGAGGCGCGTGCGCTACAGCGAAACGGCACCGAGCTCATCGTCCTTCTCGAGAAGACCCTACGAGAAGAGACAGGGGCGCAGGGCCTTCGGGTCAAGTACAACAGCGTGTTCGGCTGGTACATCGAGGTCACCAAGAGCCAACTCGGGAAGGTGCCGAGCTCGTTTCGGCGGAAGCAGACAGTGGCCACTGGCGAGCGCTACTCGAGTGAGCGCCTCGATCAGCTGGCGGCCGATCTGGAGAGCGCCGAAGAGCGAGCGCGCACCCGCGAGCTCGTCCTGTGGGAAGACGTCGTCGCACGCGCCCGTGAATGCGAGACGCGTGTGCGCGATCTCGCAGCGAGCTTCGCCGAGTGGGACGTGGCAGCCGCGCTGGCAGAGGTCGCGCATCAGCTCGACTACGCCAAGCCGGAGGTTGATGACTCGGAGATCATCGACATCGAAGAGGGCCGACACCCGGTGGTCGAAGAGCATGTCGAGAAGGGCCACTTCGTGCCCAACGACACGTTGCTCGACCGCGCCAAAGGTCGCCTCTTCTTGGTGACGGGGCCGAACATGGCCGGCAAGAGCACGTTGATGCGCCAAGTCGCGCTGATCACGGTGATGGCGCAAGCAGGCAGCTACGTGCCCGCGAAACGCGCACGCATCGGCATCGTCGACCGTCTGCTCTCGCGCGTGGGCGCCAGCGACAACCTCGCCCGCGGGCAGAGCACCTTCATGGTGGAGATGATCGAGACAGCCTCGATCTTGCGACATGCGACGCACAAGAGCCTCGTCGTGCTGGACGAGATCGGTCGCGGCACCAGCACCTACGATGGCCTCGCGATCGCGTGGGCTGTCGCCGAGCACATGCACGACGTGGTGCAATGTCGCGCGCTCTTCGCGACGCACTATCACGAGCTCACCGAGCTCGCCAAGACAGCGCCTCATGTTGTCAACGTTTCGGTCAGCGCCCGTGAGCACGACGGAGGCATCGTGTTCTTGCATCGCCTCGTCGATGGCCCAGCCAGTCGCAGCTACGGCATCGCTGTCGCAAAGCTTGCAGGCCTACCAGAAGGCGTGCTCGACCGTGCCCGTGCACTGCTGGAGACATTCGAAGGTGAAGGTCAGAAAAAGGGTCGCTCGGAGAGGTCGAGCAAAAGACCTCCGCAGCTCGGGCTGTTCGAGCCAGCGTCGGAGCGCGGCGTTTCAGTGGGGGAACGTGCGGCGCTGACAGCGCTCGCCAACGTCGATGTCGACCGCATGACGCCGCTCGACGCGCTCACGTTGCTCTCCACGCTGAAGCAAAAACTGCGCGGCTGATCGCGTACGTTGGTGAGGGGTCCTGCGCTATAATGTGAGCGATGGCTCATATTCGTAGCGCCTGCAAACGCCGCGGTCCGCGCATTCAGGCCCGCAAGGTGCCCGAGCAAGCGCGCTCACGCGAGACGGTCGAGGCAATCTTGGGTGCTACCGCCAAGCTTTGCGTGCGCGACGGCGTCGAGAAGGCCAGCACCAACCGCATCGCCGAAGCCGCTGGCGTCAGCATCGGCTCGCTCTATCAATACTTTCCGAGCAAAGAGGCCGTGCTCGCGGCGTTGTTGGAGCGTCACGAAAACCGCATGCTGCGCGTCATCTCGAGCCATCTAGTCGATCTCGACGTGGAAGATCTGCCACGGCTCGCGCGCGGGCTGGTCGCCGCCGTGCTCGACGCTCATCGAGTCGAGCCAGGGCTTCATCGCGTGCTACTCGAGCAATTGCCGACGACAGGGCCGCGCGTAGTCGACCGCGCGATAGAAGACCTGATCAAGAATGCGCTCTTACGCCGCCGCAGCGATGTGTTGATCCGCGATCTCGAGGTCGGCGCGTTTCTGCTCGTGGCGAGTGTCGAGGCAGCCTGTCACCAGGCCGTTCATGATCGGCCCGAGCTCCTCGAGAGCGACGCGTTTCTCGACGAGCTCACCGATATGGTGGTGCGCTATGCGCTCAAGCCCAAGCGGCGCGGCAGAGCGGTGTAGGTGTCCGGTGTTTTCTAGGTCGAGCCGACGAGATTGGAGCAACCACGGCTGCTCTGTGGTGATCTGAATCCGAGAGAAAGGACCAGACATCTAGGAGATCGACAGTTCTTCACGAACGGTCGCGAGCGGTCGATCCCAAAGCTTGTCCCATTTGACGCCGAAGAAGAGCTTTGCGCGCGCTCCCATGGCGATGCCGCGGCCGATCTCCTCGAACCGCTCGGCGCGATCGGCCGGCATCGTGAGCGCGGTGTTGAGCAAGCCCGCCGCGAGTATCGCTGCGGGCAGAGCGCCGTCGATCTGCGATGCGTAGAAGCCTTGCAGCCCGAGCTCGCCAGCGACGTTTGACTTGAAGCCTGTCGCCGCGTGCCAGATGTCGTGTGTCTCGTACAGATGCGCGCGGATGAAGCTGTACTCGTCGAGGGACTCGAGGTGCGGAATCGCATCCGGTGTCAGCCCATTCTGGCGCATGAACATGGAGTAGGTGCGGCCGAAGGTGCCTTCCGGGAGCTTGTCGAGCTCGACCAGATTCACAACGATGCGGTGCTTCTCGGCCAGCGCGGCGGCGGCGCCGCGAGCTCGGATGTTCGCCGCGATGCGCTCCATGATCACGGGGTTGGTCAACGCGTCCGACAAGCTGAACACGTCTGCCAAGCGATTCGGGTCGCGCACGATGCGACCATAGGCCCAGAGGGCTTTTGCGATGGCGACCGGCTTCATCGCCTTTCGACGTGTCCCGTTGGTTGTGCTCGTGGCGATGCTGTCCATGAATGCCTCCCTTGGCCCAAGCAATATGCGAGTGATCGCTCACGTTTGCTACTCGCGTTCGAGGCTGCTTCCGTGGCTCGGCGGTGTGCGCTGAAAGCCGTGGGGTCTTGTGCCGAATGCGAGCGACCGCTCACATTTTGCGAGCGATTGACGCAGTGCCTGAGTGCACGGTGCTGTTCTCGCGGTGCCGAACCGCAAAGGGTTGAACCAGAGAGGACACCAAGGAGCTCGTCCGATCGAGCGGGCGTGCACTGGCTCGAGTTTTTTTGTGCGGATGAAGGATCCGAATCGAACGACGCTTCGTTCTCGCTCACGCGCGCAACGCGCCAACAAAAGAATCCAAATCGTCCTCTGCACTGAGCAACGCGCTCAGCAAGCTCGGACTCCTTCGTGTCCTCTCTGGTTCCGGTTCGCACTTGGCACGGAGGTAAACGTCCGAGCCAACATCAAACGCTGACTGGCCCGCCGAACGCGCCTTGGAAGCGCGCGACCCAGAGGGCAATCATCGCCAGCATCAACAGCACGAACGCCGGGCCGAAGAAGCGCGCGAAGCCGCGTGACAGGCGGAAGCGGCCTTCGAGCACGTACGCTTTCGCGCCGAGCAGCGCGCCCGCTGCCAAGAGCGGCAGCGCGAAGAAGACCAACGGGTGAAGCGCGAAGGCGCGGTCGAAGTCGAGCGCGAACGCGGCGAGCGCGGCGCGTGTCAGTCCGCATCCAGGGCAGGGCTGATGTACGAACGCTGCGAATGGGCACATGGGCGTGCCCAACCAGACGAGGCCCGCCGCTGCGGCTGCGAGCAACGCGACGTGAGCGCCTCTTCGAAACACGAAGGCCCCCTCTGCGCGAGCAGAAGGGGCCGACGGATCGTGCCTTTCGGGCACGTTCATGAGTCAGGCCAGATCGTTGAGATCGGAAGCGAACGCGAACCAGGGCAGGATCAAGTACATCCAGTTCGGCTTCGCTGGCGCCTGGATCCCGCGCATCTGACGCGCGCGCTCCATCAGCGGATGAACCTTGATCATGCACATGATCGCGCTGATGCCGGGGAGCCACATCATCCAGCCAGCAATCTCTTGGTCGCCAGTCACGCCCTTCAGCTCCTCCGCCATCTTGTTGAGCAGCATGCCCGACAGGACCACGTATGCGATCAAGCCGACTAGGTACAACAGGTAGGCAATGCTGGGGAGAATGAAGGCGAAGACGTTGCTGAGGACCGCGCCACCAATGATCGCGAACAAGGGCATGAGCGCCATTGTCGGATTGCGGCGCTGCACGCCCGCACCCCCGCCGCCCATGCCTGCCTGCATCATGCCGCCAAAGCCACCGCCCTGGGGTTGCCCGCCCATCGGCGGGCCCATACCAGGCTGCTGGCCGTAGCCACCGGGAGCACCAGGAGGCGCGCCGTAGCCGGGGGGCCCGCCTTGCGGAGGACCACCGAAGCCGCCGCCACCGGGGGGACCTTGCGGGGGACCACCGAAGCCGCCGCCACCGGGGGGACCTTGCGGAGGGCCGCCGAAGCCGCCGCCGCCAGGAGGACCGCCGTAGCCACCACCGGGAGGCTGACCACCGCCGGGAGGACCATAGCCGCCGGGAGGCTGACCGCCGCCGGGAGGACCATAGCCGCCGGGAGGCTGACCGCCGCCGGGAGGACCGTAGCCACCGGGAGGCTGACCGCCGCCGGGAGGACCGTAGCCACCGGGAGGCTGACCGCCACCGGGAGGACCGTAGCCACCGGGAGGCTGACCACCTCCGGGAGGACCGTATGCGTTGGCCGGATCACCCATGCCGCCGGGGTCGCCCATCGGCGGTGGCGGGCCCATGGGGCTTGCGCCTAGTGGTGAGTGAAAGCCCTGATCGATCGCCATCGTCCCTCCAAGTGGATTGACCCCCTGATTTCCGCCCGGCATACCGTTCATGCCGAGGTCTGCAGCGCCGCCAAACGCGGGACCACCGCCAGCGCCGGGGGGAGGCGGAGCTGGAGGAGGACCGCCCATTGCACCCATGCCCATTCCGGGCGGGGGTACACCGACCACGGTCCCGGCAAGGCCGGGATTCATGGGCGGTGGGGGACCAGGAGGCGGCGCACCGCCACCCATCGGGGGCATCATCGGCTGCTGACTCATCAGCATGGTGCCTTTGAATTTGGGTGCGGCCGCGCCCTTGAGGTTGAAGCCACACTTCACACACGTGGTCGCGGACTCTGCATTCTGAGTGCCGCAGTTGGGACAAAACACGCACCACCTCCGCAAGGCGTATCGCGCTGCAGCGAGCCAGAGGCGCTGAACCCCAAGAGCCCGCCAGCTGGGTCCACTTCTCCCAGCACCCTCCGCGCGAGCCATTGCGCGAAAGTGCGCGGAGAGTACTCGGGTTCCTTCCGAGACCACAAGTGAAAGGTGTCTTGCGACCGGATGAGGCCACCTATCTGCTTTTACTTGGGTGAGGCGAGGGGCGCGCGCTCGAACCTGATGTGCTGCTTGACAGCGACCCGGGCGGCTCACTAGCGTGCGCGCCGCTCAGGCGCTGGTCGGAAGTTCCGTAGCCCTCTTCTGAAACGCGCCCTAACGAGCGCTTCGCTCGATACCTCGCCCCCCTTGCTGATCTGGGGGATCCCCCAGACCCCCATGGAAAAGACGAACCACGGCTCGGCTCACGCGACGACCGCACCCTCTGCTCAGCACGGGATTGCTGAGCGGCCTTCTGCCTTCACTTTGAGCGCAAAGGGCGAGCAAGAGCTGACTGACATCCTGACGCGGTACCCGAACTTGCAGGCGGCCTGCATTCCGGTGCTGCACCTCTGCCAGGACGAACACGGCTGGGTCAGCGACGAAGTGATGGCCTTCGTCGCCGCACGGCTCGCCCTCTCGACCGCCCACGTCAAGGGAGTCGTCACCTTCTACACGCTGTTCAACCAGCACCCCGTCGGCAAACACCAAGTGTGGGTCTGCCGCACGCTGTCGTGCGCGCTGAAGGGCTCCGACGCAGTCATCGCCCACTGCGAGAAGCGTCTGGGCGTGAAGGTCGGGCACACCACCAAAGACGGCAAAGTGACGCTGCGCACAGCCGAGTGTCTCGCCTCCTGCGGCACCGCGCCGATGATGCAGGTCGACAAAGAATACTTCGAGAATCTCACGCTGCCCGAGGTCGACACGATCCTCGATCGGCTGGTGCGCTGAGACCCGCCTCCGGCTTCGCAAGGACGCCCCCAATGCTCGTACGAACGAACTACCTAACCAAGCGATACGCCGAAAAAGACGGCTGGCTGCTGGCTCCGTACGAGCGCGACGGCGGCTACAAGCAGGCGAAGCGGGCGCTCGGCATGTCGCGCGACGATCTGCTGGTGCAGATGAAAGCCGCCAACATTCGCGGGCGCGGCGGCGCTGGTTTTCCGATGGGCGTGAAATGGGGCTTCATGCCCTGGCCTCCCAAGCCAGAGAAACCTCACTATTTGGTGATCAACGCCGATGAAGGCGAGCCGGGCACCTTCAAAGACCGCACCTTGATGGAGCTGAATCCGCACGCCTGCATCGAAGGCTGCATCATCGGCTGCTTCGGCATCGGCGCGCACGCGGCGTACATCTACGTGCGCGACGAGCTGCACCTATCGAAAGAGCGCCTGTGGGCCGCCATCAAAGAGGCGAAAGCCAAGGGCTACCTCGGCGCAAAGCCGTTCGGCATCGACTACCCGGTCGAGGTGTACGTGCACACTGGCGCGGGCGCGTACATCTGCGGCGAAGAAACAAGCCTGCTGAACTCGCTGGAGGGCAAGCGCGGTGAGCCGCGGCTGAAGCCGCCGTTCCCGGCGATGGTCGGCGCCTTCGGTATGCCGACCACGGTCAACAACCTGGAGACGATCGCGGCGGTGCCTACCGCGCTCGAGATGGGCGGTGACGCGTTCAGCAAGCTCTCCAGCATCCACAACCTGAAAGACGGCGGCACCCGCCTCTTCGGCGTCAGCGGCCACGTGAAGACGCCCGGCGTGTTCGAGGCGGCGGTGGGTCTCACGCTACGCGAGCTGATCTACGATCTCGGTGGCGGCATCGACCACGGCGAGCTGCTCGCGGTCATCCCCGGCGGCTCTTCGTGCCCGCTGTTGAAGCCGGACGAGATCGTGAACGCGCCGGACGAGAAAAATCCGCTTCACCCTTGGCACGGTAAGAACGCGCTCGACGTCCCCATGGGCGTCGACACCTATCGCGCGCTCGGCACCATGCTCGGCACCTGCTGCGCGATTGTTCTCTCCGACAAGGCCGACCCGGTGCTGGCGTTCCAGAACCTGATGTACTTCTACCGTCACGAGTCGTGCGGCCAATGCACGCCTTGTCGCGAAGGCAGCGCCTGGCTGAACCGCATTCTCACCCGCGTGACGAATGGCGAGGCCGAGATGGCCGAGCTCGATCGCCTGCACGAGATCGCCAACAACATCATGGGCAACACCATCTGCGCATTCGGCGAAGGCACCGCGATGCCGGCGATGGGCTTCCTCAAGAAATTCCGCCGCGAGCTCGAGGACTACGTTCGCACGGGCGGCAAGTCCGGCACGGGTACCCTCGCGCCCGACTATTTTCCGCCGCGCCTGCCGCCGGTTGGCTCGCCTGGTTTGGCTCCGCAAGGGGCTGCTAAACGCGCCGGCACGAAGCGCCTGCCGAAGCCTGCTGCCTGAGGCCCGATGAGATCTCTAGAAATCGTCTTCTTCGCGATCTGCACGTTGCTGGTTCTGCTGGGCGGCGTGTTCACCGTTGCCGCCAAGAACCCCATCCGCGGCGCGATGGGGTTGCTCGCGACGATCATCGGCGTGGCCGGCATGTACCTGCTCTTGGCAGCCGAGCTGCTCGCGGCCGTTCAGGTCATCGTCTACGCCGGCGCCGTCGTGATCTTGTTCTTGTTCGTCATCATGCTGATAGGTCCCACCACCGCCGAGACCAGCGACGCGCGCGGGGCCGTGGGTCGTTATCTCGGCGCCATCGTGTTCGCGCTGTGTGCAGTCGGCGCGCTCTACGCGATCATGCGCTTCGGCGGAGACAAGCTGGTCACGATGCCTCCGCCTGCGGCCGGCATGGGCTCGGTCGAGTCGATCGGCCGCGAAATTTTCACGCGCGCGGTCGTGCCTTTTCAGATCGCGGGTTTGCTCCTGCTGATCGCCGTGGTCGGCGCGATGGCGGTGGCTAGCGGAAAACAAGACTTCGTTCACGGCACCGACCCGCCAAAGGACAAGGCGAA